>Ga0315556_1000131_pt1 | contig 41145 bp, 25 predicted proteins | sample SalMarSW160310MG_FD_202112 | JGI IMG/M metagenome (GOLD analysis project Ga0315556, IMG submission 202112) | Salt marsh sediment microbial communities from the Plum Island Ecosystem LTER, Massachusetts, United States - Salt Marsh Sediment SW1603-10 ...
GGATCTTTCGGACACGCCCTCTACGTGGGGCACGACGAGGGGATGACGATGATGAGGGGTGTGTTCGTGGACCTGACCTTCACGGTTCGAGCGCTCGTGCGCCGGCCCGCCTTCCTGTTCCTGAGCCTGGCGACGCTGGCCGTTGGCATCGGCGCCGTGACCACCGTGGTGAGCGTGACCGAGGCGGTGCTCCTGCGCGGGCTTCCCTTCCCCGGGGCAGACGGATTGACAGCGCTCTATTCGTCGAACCCCTCCGCGGGCATGGACCGGTTCAGCGTGTCGTATCCCGACTTCGTGGACTGGACCGGGCGCGCCGACCTCTTCGAGTCGGCGTCTTTCTACAGCCTCGCGGACAGGGACCTCTCCGGGCAGGACGAACCTCGACGCCTCATCGTGGCCGCGGTGCACACGGGTTTCTTCGAGACCCTGCGGAGCCGGGCCGCCCTGGGACGTCTGCTGATAGGCTCGGACCACGATTCGCAGGCCGAGCGCACGGTCGTCCTCGGCCATGGCCTCTGGGCGCGTGCCTTCGGCTCGGACCCGGGAGTGATCGGTCGGACGGTGCGCCTGGACGGCGTTCCCCACACCGTGGTGGGCGTCACCGCGGCCGGACAGGAGTGGCCCCGGGGCGCGTCCGCCTGGATCCCCCTCCAATACGGGACCACGCCTCCGGAGCAGGTGGATCGCCGAAGCAACCACCAGTGGCAGGTCGTGGCTCGGCTGAGGGCGGACGTCACTCCCGCCTTCGCATCCGATCAGGTGCGGGCCATGGCCCGCACCTGGTACTCGGCCAACGAGGCGGGGATGGAGCAGACCATCGAGGCCGTGGTCGTTCCTCTCCGTTCTGCGGGGGCCCCGAGCGAGGCCGCCGTAGGGCTGGCGGTGATGGGCACCGCCGTGCTCCTGGTGCTGCTGATCGCGTGCATCAACCAATCCAACCTCCTGCTGGTCCACGCCTGGGGTCGGGCGAGGGAGCTCTCCCTGCGTGCCGCCCTGGGTGCCGGACGTGCCCGACTCGGCCTACTCCTCCTGGGAGAGAGCGCACTCCTCGCCCTCACCGGGGCTGCGCTGGGCATCGGCCTCGCCCGACTCGCGCTGGCCGCCCTCGGGACCCTGGTACCCCAGGGAGCGGGCGGAGACATCGACGCCCGTCTCAACGCCTTCGTGGTGGCCGGCACGGTGGGAATCGCCCTGGCTTCGTCCCTCGTGGCGGGGCTCGCCCCCGCACTCAAGGCGTCCCGGTTCTCGGTGGCGGAGTCCTTGAGCGAGGGCGGAGCCCGGACCGGCCAGGGCCGCTCCGGCGCCCGGCTCCGCCGAAGCCTGGTCGTGGTGGAGATCGCGCTCTCCGTCGTGCTCCTCACCGGCGCCGGCCTCACCATCCGTACCTTCCAGGCTCAACTGGAAGCCGACACCGGGCTGGACTCGGAGGGGGTCCTCGTCTTCGACGTTCGGCTCCCCGGTGCCCGGTATCCCGACCAGGCCCTGGTGACACAGTACCTCGACGCAGCCGTCTCCCGGCTGGAGGCGACGCCTTCCATCGTCGCGGCCTCGGCCACGTCCAGCCTCCCGTTGGGAGTGTCGCGGTTCAACACCCGCCGTGCCTTCCTCTTCGAGGGCGCACCCGAGCCACCCGGCGGACCCGATTTCGGTGCCCTCTGGATCGAGGCGGACCCACGCTACTTCCCCACCCTGGGCGTGGAGCTGCGGAGGGGTCGGAACTTCACCACCGACGACGTGTCGGGGACGGAGCCCGTCATGCTGGTGAACGAGACCATGGCGAGGCTCATGTCGCCGGAGCAGGAGATCCTGGGACGCCGCATCCGTTCGTGGAGGGACGAGGACCTGCTCAGAGAGGTGGTGGGGGTCGTCCCCGACATTCAGCTCGGCACCCTCGCCGGACGAAGCGAGCCAGCCGTCTTCGTGCCGAGGGCACAGAGCGACTCCCGCGCCATGTCCTTCATCGTGCGCAGCGCCGGCGATCCCGACGCGGCCGCTCCCGCCGTGCGGGCCGTCATGAGGGACCTGGACGGTGACGTGGCGCTGGACGGCATGCGAACGCTGGAAGCGGCACGCCGGGACGAGCTCGCGGGCGTCCGGATGGTCACGGTGATCTTCGGCGTCTTCGGCCTGCTGGCGCTGGTTCTGGCGGTGGGCGGAGTGTACGGGCTGGTGGCCACGTCGGTCTCCCAGCGCACCCGTGAGCTGGGGATCCGGATGGCGCTGGGAGGCACCTCGGGGAGCGTCCGCTCCATGGTCATGTGGGAGGGGGCGTGGTTGGCCATGGCGGGGCTGGGGAGCGGCCTGATCCTCGCCTTCGCCGCGGTGAAGGTGCTCTCGTCGGTGTTGGCGGGACTGGTGCTGGTCGACGCGTGGATGTTCCTGGAGGTGGCGGCTACGCTCACTTCCGCGGTGCTTCTGGCGAGTTGGCTGCCCGCCGTGCACGCCACGCGCATCAGCCCGGTGGAGGCGCTGAGGTCGGAGTAGACGCATCAACTCGAGTTACGTGGAGGGGTGGAAGATGACGTGGACAAGGTGGACATGGGTGATGGGTCTGGCCGTGGCGGTGCCTTGCGCCGCGCAACAGACCCTCGAGTTCTCCGGCGGGACTTGGACCGCCACGGCGTCGGACGCGGTGGTGGAGGAGTACCTGGGCAGGGAGGCGCTGCGCCTGCGCAACGGCGCCGCCATCCTCACGGGGGTGGAGTTCCGCAACGGCGTCATCGAATACGACGCGGCCACCACGGGGCACCGGTCCTTCGTGGGCGTGGCCTTCCGTCTCCGGCAGGCCCCGCGGTTCGAGTACGAGCACTTCTACCTGCGGCCGCATCAGTCCGGGCGCTTCGACGCGACCCAGTACACGCCCGAGATCGACGGCATTGCGGCGTGGCAGCTCTACCCGGACTACAACGCGCCGGTGGACATCCCCTCCGGCGAGTGGATCCATGTCCGGCTGGTGGTGAGCGGTCGGCACATGGAGACCTGGGTGGGCGACGGCACCGAGCCGGTCCAGGTCGTGGAGGACCTCCGCCTCGATGCAGGACCCGGGGCGGTGGCGCTCACGTCCAACTTCCCCGAGGCGGGGTCGCTGGACATCCACCCCACGGCCTACTCGAACTTCCGGATCACCCCGACGGCAAACCCAGCGATCACGACGGAGTCGCCACGGACCGAGCCGAGCCCCGGGATCATCACGGCCTGGGCTCTCTCGCAAGCGGTGCCGGGGGAAGCCGGGCACGTGACCGAGTGGGATGCCGCCACGTTGGCAGCCCTGTCGTGGGAGGTGGTCCCCACCGATCCAGCCGGCCGGGTGAACGTCGCCCAGTACCGCTCGTTTCCCCAGGGCGCCCGGCAGGGCCGCGTCTATGCCCGGGTCCAACTCCATGCCGACGCGCCCAAGGAGGTCTCCATGGGCTTCGGATTCAGCGACCGGGGGAGCGTCTTCCTCAACGGGCGGCTGCTCTTCACCGCCGACAACACCTATCTGTCACGATCGGGACGCTACCTGGGCGTCATGACCGTGGACAACGACACCCTCTACCTGCCTCTGGCCGCCGGAGACAACGAGCTGGTCTTCGCCGTGACCGAGGCGTTCGGTGGATGGGGCTTCGTCGCCCGCCTGGGCGACACCGAAGGGATCCGGGTCGCGGCGGATCCCGGCGTGGGTCCGTGACCCTGCCCCGCTTCGGACGCGCGTTTCGGTCGCGGTCGGTGAAGAGGTAGGGAGAGGAGGACAGCCGCTCCCGTGCACCTGCACGCAGATCCGGGGAGGATCCCGCCCCGGGCCGCGGTTCCGGCGTCGTAGCGGCCCACGAACGGGCCGCCGAAACCTTTTGGGCACACCCCGCGTCCATATGTATGAATCACACATATGGTACTCCGACCGGGAGCTCCCTTGCTCAACCACGCCCTCAAGAAAGGATCCGCCGAGCTGCTCATCCTTTCCCTCGTGGAGGGGAAGCCGAGGCATGGGTACGAGGTCGCCAAACTCATCGAGGAGCGCTCGGGAGGACGCTTGAGCTTCCACGCCTCGTCCCTCTATCCGGTGCTCTTCCGGATGGAGAAGCGGGGGTGGATCAAGGGAACGTGGGTGGAGAAGGAAGGTGAGCGCCGCCGCAGGTTCTACCGTCTCACGGAGAAGGGGGAACGTGCGCTCGCCGCACAGCGGAGGACCTGGAAGGAGTTCACCGCGGCCGTGAGCCTCGTCGTGGAGCCGAGCCATGCCTGACTGGATGAGGTACGTGAGGGAGAATCTCCCGGGAGGGAGGTTCCGTGGGGAGCTGGGGGCGGAGATCCAGGAGGAGATCGCGGCCCATCTCGAGGACGCCTACCGGGAAGCCCGGAGGATGGGGGCCACCGAGGAGGAGGCCGAGGAGCGCGCCCTGGCCGAGGTGGGCGACTGGCAAAGCCTGGCCGATGCCATCACGAGGTCCCGGCGAGGCGCCACCGACAACCGAGTCGGGGAAGAGCTGGAAGCAGCAGAGGCAGCGCTGAGACGACGGGGCCGCCGGTGGAACGCGGTGGCCGACGTCCTCCAGGAGCTCCGCTTCACCCTCCGACGGCTACGCAAGGCGCCGGTCTTCACCGCCGTGGTTCTGCTTTCCCTGGGCGTGGGCATCGGCGCCAACACGGCCATCTACAGCGTGGTGAAGGGCGTCCTCCTGGATCCCCTCCCCTACCCCGACCCTGACCGGCTCGTCGCGGTGTGGAATACCGCCCCGGGGTCGGGTCAGGATCTCCTGCCCCAGTCCTTCGCGGTCAACGCGGTCTACGAGGACGACGCGCATTCCTTCGAGAGCGTGGGGATCTGGGGGGCAGCCACGTCCACGCTGACGGGCGTCGACGGGGTCGAGGAGGTCCCCGCCGTCGTCGTCACCCAGGGGCTCTTTCCGGCTCTGGGCGTCCAACCCGTCCTCGGTCGGGGATTCACCTTCGGGGACACTCAGGTGGGCTCCCCGCGCACGGTGATCCTGGCGTACGGGACCTGGGAGCGCAGGTACGGATCTGACCCGAACGTCATCGGTCGGACGGTGGTCATATCGGACATCCCCCGGGAGATCATCGGGGTCATGCCCGAGGGCTTTCGCGTCATGGACCGGGAGGCGGAGTTCTACCACCCCTATCGCTACAACAAGGCGGAGCTCACCGTCCAGCAATTCACCTTCCAGAGCATCGCTCGCCTCCGGGACGGGGTCACCATGGAGGACGCGCTGGCGGAGATGGAGCGGTTGGTCCCGCTCGCCATCGAGCGGTACCCCGGGGCCATGACGCTGGACTTCCTCCGCGAGATCAAGGGCGCTCCGGTTCTCCACGCCCTCAAGGACGACGTGGTGGGGAACGTGGGCAACGTCCTCTGGGTGGTCCTGGGTGGCGTGGCGATCATCCTGCTGATCGCGTGCGCCAACGTGGCCAACCTCCTCCTCGTCCAGTCGGAGGGCCACGAGCGGGCGTTGGCGGTCCAGTCGGCCCTGGGCTCTTCCAGGCGGCGGCTCGTCCTGCGCTTCCTGACCGAGAGCATGACGCTGGGCGTGCTGGGCGGCGGCGTGGGCATCGGGCTCGCCTTCGGCGGCCTCGAGCTGCTCCGGGCCCTGGGCCCCACCGATCTGCCGCGCCTCGCCGAGATCGACCTGGACGGCGGTGTCCTGCTCTTCACGTTCGTGGTCGCGGTGATGGCGGGCGTGGCGCTCGGGCTGCTCCCCCTGGTCCGGGCGTGGCGCCTCGATCTGACCGCGTCCCTCAAGGAGGGCGGGTGGGGCTCCGGGGCCGGCCGGTCCCGCGGCATGGCCCGCAACACGCTCGCGGTGGCACAGCTCGCCATGGCCATGGTCCTGCTGGTGGGCTCGGGCCTGATGATCCGCACGTTCGTCTCCCTGAACCACGTCAGCTCCGGGTTCACCGATCCGGACCACCTCCTCACGTTCATGGCCACGGCCACGAGCGCCGAGGTCCCCGACGACGCCGACGTGACCCACGCCCACGAAGCTCTGGCACGCCGGCTGGCCGAGCTTCCGGGCGTCGCGTCGGTGGGCCTCAGCACGTCGGTGCCGATGGATGGCCGGGCGGGATTCGACCCCATCTACATCGAGGACTTCCCTCTTCCCGAAGGCCAGCAGGCGCCCATCAAGCGCTTCAAGTGGATCGGGGGCGGCTACCATGAGGCCATCGGCAACCCGGTCGTCGCCGGGCGCGCCATCAGCTGGGAGGACATCCACGACCTGTCCCGGGTGGTCATGGTCACCGAAGGCTTCGCCCGCGACGTGTGGGGGGATCCAGCGCAGGCCGTGGGTCGCCGCATCTCCACCGGATACGGGCCCGGCGACTGGTACGAGATCGTGGGTGTGGTGGGGGATGTCCTGGACGACGGTCTGGATCAGGACCCCGTGGACATCGTTTACTGGCCTATGGCCATGAGGGGCTTCTGGGCGGAGATCGGGGGCCCCGACGCACTCTTCCTGCAGAGGAGCATGACGTACGTGGTGCGCAGCTCCCGGGTGGGAACCCCGGGCTTCCTGGATCAGGTCCGGGACGCCGCCTGGCCCGCGTTCAGTCGGGTGCGCATCATGGCCAGCCTGCAGCACGACTCCCTGGCGCGCACGTCGTTCACGCTGGTGATGCTGGGCATCGCCGCGGCCATGGCGCTGCTGTTGGGGAGCATCGGGATCTACGGGGTGGTCTCGTACACCGTGGGGCAGCGGACCCGGGAGATGGGCCTGCGCATCGCCATGGGCGCCGAACCCGGAAGGGTCACCCGTATGGTCCTTCGCCAGGGCTTGGCCCTGGCGTTGGTGGGCGTGGCTTTGGGTGTCGGTGGCGCCGTGGGGGCCACCCGCCTGATGAGTGCCGTCCTCTTCGGTGTCAGCCCGGTGGACCCGCTGACCTATGGAGGCGTTGCCGCAGGGCTGATGTCCATCGCGCTGGTAGCCACGTGGGTGCCCGCACGGAGGGCCGCGCGGGTCGATCCGATGGAGGCGCTGAGGACGGAGTGACGCATCTCCGTGTGTCCTCTCAGAACTCGTATCGCAACCCGAAGGTCGGCAGGAACGGCAGGAGTTCCTGTCCGGTACGCCGGAGGACCGTGAGCCGGCCCTGCCGGTAGCTTCCTTCGTAGTCGAAGGATGCCAGGTTCAGTCGATCGTACACGTTGAAGAGATCCAGGAAGGCGTCGAGGGTGTTGCCGCGGATCCGGAAGCTCCGACTCACTCTCACGTCCAGCCGGTGGTAGGCGGGTAGGCGCGTTCCCCGGACCGGGCCGAAGGTGCGGGTCCAGTAGTTCCACCCGTCGTCCAGAGGCTGCACGTCGTAGCTCCACGTGGTGGCCGGCCATCCAGTGTGGTACTGCCAGCTCACGGACACATTCCACAGTGGGTGAGGCCGATAGGCCGCGAACAACCCCACGGTGTGCCGTTGGTCGTATCGCCGCGGAATCCATGTCCCATCCACATGGTCCTCGGCCTGCGCCAGGACGTACGACGCCGACCACGCCCATCGAGGACCGGTCTTGCGTTCCAGGAGGACCTCGATCCCACGGCTGCGGGCGCGGTCGGGGTCGATTCGAATGCGATCACCGGCGGCTTCGGGGAAGACCTGGAGCTCCTGCTGCGCGTTCACGTATTCCGGGTGGGGGTCGGCCACCACGCGCCGGTAGGCCTCGACGCGGAGCGCCACCCCTCCACCCAACTTCCGCTCCAGTCCCACGGCCAGCTGCTCGGCACGCTCGGAGGGGAGGAACCTCGTCTCGCCATCGCCCACCTCCAATTCCTGAATGCCGTGGATCTGGTGGTATGTGCCCCAGCTCGCCCGGAGCGTTGTGCCCGGCGCCACATCCAGGGAGGTGAGGAAGCGCGGCGAGAGGTCCCTGTCCCCGGTGTGGGATGCACGGTCGTAACGGAGCCCCACCTCGGCGGTCCACCCTGGCCGGGGTCGGGCGCGTAGCGCCGCGTAGGCTGCGAGCTCGGTGCCGGTGGGCGCCATCTCAACGAGGGTGCTGTCCACGCGAACGCCGCGGGTATTTGTCGCCGTGACGAATGGAAGCCAAGCCTGGCTGGAGTAGTCGTAGTCCGCCCGCAGGCGCTTCGCCTCTGCGCCCACCTTGAGAAGGGCATCCGGAGTGAGCTCCATGCTCAGGTCGCTACGGACGCCACCGAAGCTGAACACGCGGTCGTCGCTGACCTGGACGAAGAGGGGATTCTCGTTGGGATCGTCGACCAATCCTGACCGGCTTCGGGTCACGCGCCCCACCCACCCCGTGGTACGGGCGGACACCACCGCGCCGGCCGCAGCGTCCCAGGTTACCCACCCGTAGCTGCTGTCCCAGCGGCTCGCGAGGTCGATGGTGTCGGGTCCCTCCGAAGGCGTCTCGCTGAAATCGAAGACATCTCCGGCGTGGAGTGCGTGGACGCTCACCACGTGGTGAGGTGCCACCTGATAGCGGACCTTCGCGAAGACGTCGTAATACTCAGGGGAGAATCGATCACCTTCGCCAGCGAGCGACATGACCAGGTCCAGGAAGCCCCGTCGCGCGGAGACCAGCCACGATCCGCGATCGTCGGCGAAGCCGCCCCGGCTCATGGCGGTCAGGTTGCTGATGCTCATCCCCAGGGTCGTGGCGGGCGCCCCCAGCGACGTGCGGGACGTCATGTCGAAGACCCCGGTGAGTCTGTTGCCGAACTCCGGGCCGAAGCCACCGGCGATGACCTCGACGCCTCCCACGGCGTTCAGATCGACGATGCCCAGGATGCCCTCGAAGTCCTTGAGGTGGTAAGGCTCGTGGAGCTCGAGGCCGTCCAGCCTCACCAGAACCTCCCGATCCGATCCACCTCGGATGGTGAGGCGGGTGGAGATGTCGTGGGAGGCTATCCCCGGTAGGCGGCTCACCGCCCGGAAGATGTCCTCGCCTATCTGGGGCCGGGTCTCGATCTCTTCCCGGGTGAGGGTGCGGACGGTGCCTGGCGACACGTCCTCCAGGAGCCCGAAGGTGCCCGGAGCCACCAGCACCTCGGGGAGGGGGATGACCTCTCGCACCAGGCTGAACGTCACACGCGTCGTGTCGCCCGCCGCGACACGAATCGTATCCGTCGCCTCGGTGCGCCACCCCATCGAGGTGACCACGACGCGATGCAGCCCCGGGGGCACGCCGCGAAGCACGAAGCGCCCCGCCCCGTCGGAGAGCACGGCCTGGCCACCGACGAGCTGCACCATGGCGTTGACCAGGGGCTCCCCGTCAGGGCCGGTGATGTCGCCCACCACCACTCCCGCGGTCCCGTCGCTTCGCGCTGCGCGGCGGTTGGGCACGATCCGGATCTGACTCCCGCTGGACGCCACGGACAGGTCGGTGCCCGCGAGTAGGTGCCCCAAGGCCTGCCCGACCGTAAGGTCCTGGCAGGCGCACGACACCAGTCGGGTCGCCGGAAGCAGATCGGGACTGTACACGAGGGCGACGTCGGCCGAACGCTGGAGCCGACGCAACGCATCCGTCAGCGGTGAGTCCCGCACCGTGAGGTTGGCTGGCCGGTCCAGGGCCGATTGGCCCAGGGCCGAGGTCGCCCCCACCAGCAGCCAGACTCCCGCCACCCCGATCCAGGCGATCCGGCGCCGCCAACCGGCGGCACACCGTACACGCTCTCGATCTCCCATCGTGCCCTCCTGGCTTCGTTCCCTTGATGCCGACACGTACGGAACGGGGGCTTCTACCAACGTGCTCGTGGGAGGGTATTCGAAACTTGCTGATGCCCGCGTCTGGCGCCATTAGTTCATCGGCTCCGCAGCGGGTAGGATGCCAGCCTCCCTCCCTCTCCTCCGCCAACGGAACCGACGTTGTTCGTGTATGCTGCCCCCGGAGGAGGCGCTGGAGTGATGAAGGCACGGAGCCCGGATTCAGACCGGGCGTTGGTCGAACGGATCCGTTCCGACGACGAAGCGGCGTACGAACGCCTCCTCCGTGCGTACTGGGCTCCCCTGGTCCGCTTCGCCCGGCGGATGCTTCCCGAAGCCGATGACCCTCAGGACGTGGTTCAGGACGTCTTCGTGCGTCTGTGGAAGCGAAGGACGGAGCTCAAGGTCGAGGGATCCGTGCGAGCTCTCCTCTTCACCATGGTTCGCAACGCTGCCCTGGACGAGCTGCGCCGCCACGACCGCCGTGATCGGGCGGCGGCGGCCTACGACGGTCCCGCATCGGCCGGCCTGCCCTCGCAGACCACCGCAGCGGACGAGTTGGCCAGGGCCGCCCGGGCCGCCGTCGCCGCCCTCCCCCACAAGCGGCAGGCCGTGTTCCGGTTGGTCCGGGAAGAACGACTGTCGTACAACGAGGTGGCCGAGATCATGGCCCTCTCTCCCCAGACCGTGGCCAATCACATGAGCCTGGCGATGGCGGACCTGCGCAAGGCGCTGCGGCACCACCTGCCGGAGGGAATCGCCCCATGAGGTCGTCGGAATCCGCGGCTCGGCGATTGGTAGAGACCTGGACCCTCCGGCGTGTCGTTCGAGGAGGCCCCCATCCCTTCGAGGCAGGCAACCCGTGGACGAGCTGATCATCAAGGTCCTTGCCGGCATGGCGACGCCCGCGGACGAAGTGCGGGTGGCGCAGTGGCGCACCGAGTCCCCGGAGAACGACGCCTACTTCCGAGTCATGGAGGGGATCTGGGCGGGGACGGCGCCGGCGCCCCAGGAGGATGCGCCTCCGGTGCCCGACGCAGCGTCGCTGAGGGCCCTGGCGAACACGGAGGACAACGCGGGGCGAGGGCCGGCGCCGGTGACCCCGCTGGCGTCGCGAAGGCCTTCCTCGTTTCTCCGATCCCTGCGGGTGGGTTGGGGCGTGGCGCTCGCGGCCGGCATTGCCGCCATCTTCTTCTTCGCGGGCCCGTGGGGCCGCGGAGGCCCCGTGGCGTCGTTCGAAGCGGACGATACCGGACCCCGAACGGTCACCCTCGAGGACGGGAGCGTGGTCAAGCTCGCCGCGGGGAGTCGGCTGGAGGAGTGGGGCGAATCCGAGACCCGTACCGTGACCCTTTCGGGGCGGGCCTTCTTCGCCGTGACGCATGATCCCAGCCGACCCTTCGTAGTGCGCGTGCCCGGCGCCGTGACCCGGGTTCTTGGCACCCGCTTCGAGGTAGCGGAGGGGGACGACGGAGACGTTCGGGTGGTCGTGGTGGAGGGGCGGGTAGCCGTCTCCAACGAGGCGGGACGCGTGGAGGTTCCCGCGGGCAGCGTGGCCCGCGCGTCGGCCGATGAGCCGCCCACTGCAGAGGCCGGCGACGACGTCTTCGCCCTTCTGGATTGGCCCGAAGGACTTCTGGTCTTCCAGGAGACGCCGCTGGCTCAGGTGGCCAGCGAGGTCGGGCGCTACTTCCATCGAGAAGTGGACGTGCGAGGCGATGCCCTGCGCGGTCTACGCATCACGGCCCTCTTCGAGGGCCAGAGCTTCCAGCAGGTCGTGACGGCGCTTTGCGACGTCAGCGGCGCGCAGTGCCGGCTCACGGAAGCCGGAGCGACGATCGCCGGGGCCGACTGAGCCGGAGCGCCGCAGCTCTCTCCCGCATCCTCGATCGACCCCTTGGTAGAAAGCCACCTCTCGGACGTGTCACCCCGAAAAAGGAGGAGGTGGCATGATGAAGAGCGAGTTTCTGATGGGATTGTGCCTGGCGGGAGCCGTGGTGTCGCCGGCAGGGTGCCAGGAGCTCGGACCGGGTAACGCCGGCTTCGGATTCACCCTGGCCGTCACGGAATACCAGATCCGCGATCAGGTCCTGAACCCCATTCGGCACCGGGGCACGTCACTCACACTGGAGTTGTTCCGCCGGAGCGGCGGGAAGGACACACGTCGCAGCCTCGGCTTCTCCCTTCTCGTGGATCCTCTCGGGGATCGGTACACGACCCGACGCTCGTCGTTGCTGGTGCACCCTCGGCTGGATTTCCGGACGGCCTGGAAGGTGGCTGAACTGGGGGGGCGCACATCGCTCTTCGTGGGCGGCAGTGCCGGGTGGAACACGCACTGGACCTTCCACGAGCAGTGGGACGAGCAGCACGTGCACTGGCTGACGGCGGCGCAGATGGGGGTGGACGCCGCGGTCGAGCGCCGGCTGGGGGGCGGGCGCTCGCTCCACTTCGAGGTGGGCGCGCCCCTTCTCGCACTGGTCTCGCGTCCGCCGACGCAGTTCGCTTACCGCGAGATCGATCACAGCCTGGGGTGGGTGTTCGGCGAGATCCACAGCCATCCCCGGTTGGCGACGCCTTCGGAGCACCTGGATCTACGACTGGGCATCACATACTCCGCCGTGCGCGACGGGAGGCTGCGCCACGCCGTGTTCTGGCGCACGACCTACGTCCGGAACACCGCTCCTACGTCGAGAAACGTGCACATCGTCACCCATAGCCTGGGCGTCTCCATGCCCTGGCCGTTCTAGCCCCGGGGCGGGAAGGAGGATGGGATCATGAACAGGACGTTGAAGCTGGCCCTGCTTCTCGGGATGTCGTCGATGTGCCATGCGTGTCTCACGGATCCGGATCTCAAGGTCGGCTACGAGGGCTACGAGCCCGAGACGCTCAACGACGGGTGGGAGATCTCCACACCCGAGGCCGAAGGCATGGACCGCGAGGCCCTGGAGCGAGTCTTCAGGGACCTCTTCCGGGAGGACCGCTACCCGACCGTCCGGGCGCTCGTCGTGGTGCGGCACGGCAGGCTCGTCGCGGAGGCATACGCTCGTGACCCAGGCGACCGGGATCGAATCCACAACGTGCAGTCCGTGGCCAAGACCGTGACCTCGCTCCTGGCGGGCATCGCCCTGGACGAGGGCCTGTTGCCCTCCGTGGACGAGCCCCTCTACGGGCTCATGCCCCAGCACTTCGACGGCGACCCGCGAAAGCGAAGCCTGACGCTGCGGCACGCCTTGACCCAGCAGACGGGGCTGGATTTCTACAACCCGGAGGATACCGGCCCGTTCATGTACTCCAAGGGAAGCAGCCTGGCCAACGTGCTGCACCGACCGCTGGTCTTCGATCCCGGAACCGATTTCTACTACTCCGACGGGAATCCCCAGCTGGTGTCGGGGGCCATCCAGATCGGGAGCGGCATGAGCATGGAGGCGTTCGCAGCGCAGCGGCTGTTTCGACCCCTGGGAATCGAACGCTGGCGTTGGGAGCACCACTCCGACGGCGTCACGTTCGGCGCCAACGGGCTCTGGCTGCGTCCACGGGACATGGCCAGGATCGGGCAACTCGCCCTGGAGGGCGGGATGTGGAGGGGGAGGCGCATCGTGTCCTCGGCATGGCTGGAGGAGTCCACCCGCATCCATGCCGACGGCGACTACGGGTTCTACTGGTGGGTGTACCAAGAGGGACGCTTGATCGCAGCCAGGGGAGCCGGCGGGCAGGCGATCGTGATCGCCCCCGAGTTGGACCTGGTGGTGGTGGAGACCTCGGATCCGGGGGCACACTCGTGGGAGCTGACCCCGGAGTTCCCCGATCTGCTGAATGGGGTGCTGCAGGCGGTACGGTGATCCCGCCATGGCGTGCCGCAGCCGTCGATGCCGTGAGGTGCCTGACCGTCTGATCTCGGCGGCGCACCGAGGGTCGGGGACGTCCCCGACCCTCGGCCTCGCCCGTCTCAGCGCTTCACCTCGAACGCGTCCCCGGGATGCTCCGCGGACAGTACCTGCGTCCGCACGCCCCACTCAGCGACCCGCGCCGACACCTCCCGGAAGAGGTCCTCCCTCCGGTTCGGATCCATGAGCGCGACGTAGCGGGGACGAAGGCGCTCCAAGACAAGCCCGAACTCCGCCGGATCCTCGCCCGGCTCCGGAATGGGGAGGAAGGCGACGTCCACACGGTCCGTCCAGCGCGACAGAGCCTCTACCTCCCGGGCGAAGGCTTCGGGGTCCTCGGCGCGGAAGCCGGCGTAGTAGACGACCAGGCCGTCCACATCCACCAGGTACCCCAGGGACGTCATCTCCCGGGTCACCTCCACCGTGCGCACGCGCGCGCCCGCGACGACGGTGTCGGCGTCGGGCGACAGATACACGGAGCGCGCGGAGCCCCGCCAGCGGTCCCCCGCGTTCTGGACGTAGGTGACGCTCTTCAGCGAATCCTCGATCTGGTGGATGTACGCGGGCTCCCCCGGCTCGCCGTGGTACGCCGTGAAGAAGGCCACCACGTCCATGCCGCCGATCTCGGCCGGCGTCAGGAAGCCGTTGGACAGGGACGGCTGCGCGGGCCTGTTCACGCCGAACTCTTCCGCGTCGAAGACGAGCAGCCGCTTCGCGGTCCGCACCGCCCAACCCCGATTGGCCAGGTACCAGAGGACCCCCTCCCCGTCGGCCACCGAACGACGCAGAAGGGACGCGCTGGGCGTCGGACGCGCCGCCGGATCCCCGGGATCTGCGCCCGCGGCGATGAGTCGATCCGCCACGGCGCCGTGCCCATACCGGAGCGCGTAGTAGAGCGGCTCCCTGCGGGCTCCGTCCACGGCATGGACGTCGGCACCGGCCGTCAGCAGCCGCTCCACCACGGGAAGGTGTCCGCCCAGGGCGGCCACGTGCAGAAGGCTCTGGCCGGTCGCGGTATCCACGCAGGCCGGCGAGGCCCCCCCGTCGAGGAGGCTCTCCACGACATCCGCGTGTCCCTTCTCGACCGCGAGGCGGAGGGGGGACCTTTCCCGGGCGTCCGGTTCGTCCGGGTCGGCCCCGGTCTCGAGGAGGACCCGGACAAGCTCGGCGTGCCCGCGGGCGGCCGCCGAAGCGAGGGGCTTCATGGGGTATCCGGTCGGTTCGTTGGGATCGGCGCCGGCGTCCAGGAGCAGATGGACCATGTCCAGATTGCCGAAGACCACCGCGACGTCCAACCGCTTCACGGGTCCCCGCACCGCGGCGTTCGGGTCGAAGGTGGCTCCGTGGGAGAGGAGCAGCCGCGTCATCGCGTCGCCCCCCCGCTGGCTCTCCACCAGGAAGGCATAGTCCACTGCGGTCTGGCCGGCTTGCTCGTCGCGGGCGTTCGGGTCGGCGCCGCGCTCGAGAAGCATGCGTGCAACCTCCACCTGCCTCGCCAGGACGGCCGCCTGGAGGGGCGTGCGCCCGCGGTCGTCCCGCGCCTCCATGAGGGCGCTGTCGGCGGCGAGCATCGCTGCGATGGCGGCCGTGTCCCCGGCGGCTGCCGCCCGGTGGATCTCCTGGGACCGTGTCTGCGCACCGGGAAACAGGAACGCCAGTCCGAACACCACGCCCGCCAGCTTCCGGCCTCTGCCGGATGCCGTCTTCATCGTCGTCCTCATCCTCATCGTCCCCTCCCCCGTCGGTCACGGTCGACGCGTCAGGGCACCCGCCACGGCCCCACGTCCGATTTGGACAGGCCACGGACCCGCCAGGGTTGCCCTCTGGCACGCGGAATCTTCCCCGGAGCCCGACCCGTTCTCCGTCCTTTCCCCTTGACAATCTAATGAACGGTCGGCTTTTTCCATAGATGATCTAATGAAGCGTCGTGGGTCGTCACGGGAGGTGGACGATGACGAGGACGAGGGCGGGAACACGGGTCGGCGCGCTGCTCCTCACACTGTCGGTCGCCGGGGCCGGTGCGGTACGAGGCCAGAGTCGTCTCACGTTGGCGCCACGGGTCGGGGTCGTGGTGAGCACCATGGAGTTCGCGGACCCTGCTACGGACGCCCAGACGGAGATGCTCGTCGGTGCGCAGGCGGGGATCGCGGTCGGCCGCGACCTCGGCGCGTTCTTCACCGGGGAGGTCGCGCTTCAGCTCTCCCGGGAGGGATTGGGCGGCGGCGGCGCGCACACCGGCGATCTGCGCCGGGACGAGCTGGCGGTGCCGATCCTGTTTTCCGTTCGGGCGCCGACGCGGATCTCCCCGCACTTGACGGCCGGCGTCACCGGGAAGCTCGCCCTCCGCTGCCGCATCGCCGGGGTCGCGGTCGTCGGTGATCTGTCCTGCGACGACTCCCTGATGGGCGCCCGGTGGAAGCGGCTGGACGTCGCTGGCGTCGCGGGCGTCGGCGTGGCACTCCCCGTGGGGCGCCGGATCCTGAGCGTCGATGCCCGGATATCCGGGGGCCTCCGCAACCAGAACGGCGGTGGGCTCATCCCCGGAAGCGTCCGCAGCGTCGCCATCGGCTTCTCCGTCGCGCTCCTGTCCCCCTGGGGATCCGCGGGTGGGGGAGGTGGATCGTGAGCCCCGGCGAAGCTCCCCGGCGTCTTGCCCTCGGCCTGCTCCTCCTGGCCGCCGCCTGCTCGGGCGATGCGCTATGGCCGGACGTCGGCGACCTCCCTGCCCCCGCCGCCCTGGACGACGGCTGGGCAGTGGACGCGCCCGAGACCCAGGGCCTCGACCCCGTCGTCCTGGGTCTCCTGGACCAACGTCTCCGCAGCCGGGACATCGGCGAAGTGGACGCGCTGCTCATCGCCAGGAACGGGGTCCTGGTCTACGAGGGGTACTTCACGCCGCAAACCGGCGTCGAGCGTCGGCACTTTCTCGCATCGGCGACCAAATCCGTGGCCTCCATGGTCGTGGGTGCGGCCGCGCAGCAGGGCCTGGTCGGGAGTTGGGACCAGCCCATCGCGGGCCTCTTCCCCGAGGCTGACGACCTCTTCGCCGCCGATCCCCGCAAGCGCGACATCACCCTGCGTCACGTCCTGACCATGACGGCGGGGCTGGGCTGGGACACCAAGGACGTCACCGACCGTGACCGCGACGACATCCACATCAAGGCGGCGCCGGACGCGGTGCGGTACGTGCTCGAGAAGCCGATGGTCCGGGAGCCGGGCGAGCGGTTCTTCTACAACAGCGGGTGCTCGATGCTGCTCACCGGTCTGATCCCGAACGTGAGCGGGGTGGAAGCGGACGTCTTCGCCCGGGACCACCTCTTCGAGCCCATGGGGATCGAGGACTACTTCTGGCAGAAGACCGACGACGGCACCGCCCGAGGGCAGGACGGGCTGTACATGCGGGGCCGTGACCTTCTCAAGCTCGGCCGGCTCTACCTGGACGGAGGGCGGTGGAACGGCGAGCAACTCGTCTCCAGGGACTGGATCGAAGCATCCTTCCGGGACTGGACGGACACGGATTGGGGCAACGCCCGGTACGGGTTCCAGTGGTGGGTGTACCCCCTCGAGCTTCCCGGCCGACCGATGGTCCCCAATGGCGTTCTCATGGCCTCCGGGTACGGCGGCCAGAAACTCTTCGTCGTTCCGGAGCTGGGGCTCACCGCGGTCTTCTTCGGATGCACGGCCGACGACAACGGCGGGATCAGCTACCAGTGCGGGGACGCCGACGTCGTGCCCGAGCTGGTGATGTGGAACTACGTGTTGCGGGCGGCGGCCGGCGGCTCAGGGCCATACCGTCCGCCGCCGGCAGTCGCTCGCCTCGCGACGTCTCTCGACGACGCTCGTTCCTTTTGACAGCACCCGGCGCCCGGTCGCACTCTCCCCCGGTCCACCCAGACCGGAGTCAACCGATGCGCACCCTTCGCCGAGCCCGCCGCCTCCCCGTCCCGTCGACGCTTCTCGTCGTCCTCGCGCTGGCCGGCTGCACCGTAGCCGCAGACCGGATGCGCGGCTTCACCGCCGAGGGCACAGCCGAGCAGCGGAGCATCGAGGAAGGGATCCTCGGCACGCCCTCCGGCGACCGGATGATGACGTATCACACGGCGCTGACGGCCGAACCGCACCACGCCGGTACGGCAGCGAACGAGCAGGCCGCACGCTACATCGCTGATAGACTGCTGGAGTTCGGCTTCGACTCCATCATGATGCCGCGCTACGAGGCGCTGCTCCCCTACCCGGTCGAGCGCGTCGTCACCCTCGTAGCGCCGGAACGCTACGAGCTCCGCCTCGCCGAGCCGCCGCTGCCCGACGACCCCGATACCGGGAAGGACGGCGTGCTCCCGCCGTTCAACGCCTACTCCGCGGACGGCGACGTCACGGCCGAGGTCGTGTACGTCAACTACGGCATCCCCGAAGACTACCGCGTGCTGGATTCGCTGGGGATCTCGGTCGAGGGCAAGATCGTGCTGGCCCGCTACGGTCGGAGCTGGCGCGGCATCAAGCCTCGACTGGCCGCTGAGCACGGGGCCGTCGGCGCGCTCATCTACTCCGACCCCGCGGACGACGGCTTCGTGAAAGGCGACACGCTGCCCGTGGGCAAGTGGCGTCCGAGCCAGGGCGTGCAGCGGGGCTCGGTGATGGACATGCCCACGTACCCGGGTGACCCGCAGACGCCGTTCCAGCCGAGCGTAGCGGGGGCGGAGCGGATCCCGCTGGACGAGGTGCCGACGATCCAGAAGATCCCGGTTCAGCCGATCTCCTACGGCGACGCCGAGCCGATCCTGCGCAACCTGGCCGGGGCAGGCGTCCCCGAGGCCTGGCAGGGGGGCCTCCCCTTCGACTACCACGCCGGACCCGGACCCGCCCGGGTACACATGCGGCTACGCTTCGACTGGTCGGTGCGCCCCATCGTCGACGTCATCGGCCTCCTGCTCGGCGACGAGGAGCCGGACACGTGGGTCATGGCGGGCGGGCACCGCGACGCGTGGACCTTCGGCGGGCGCGACCCGATCTCGGGCGCGGTGTCCCTGCTGGAGACCGCGCGGGCGTTGGCCGAGGAGGCCCGTGCCGGCCATCGCCTCCGGCGTACCGTCGCCATCGCGAGTTGGGACGCGGAGGACTGGGGGCTGATCGGCTCGACGGAATGGGCCGAGGAGCACGCCGATGAGCTGCCCGGCAAGGTCGCCGTGTACGTCAACCGCGAGAGCTACCACCAGGGCGAGTTCCAGGCGTCGGGGTCCCACGCGCTGCAGCCGCTCGTCAACGACGTGACCCGCGCGGTCGCCTTCCCCCGCGAGGAGGGGACCACGGTCCAGCAGCGCTGGCTCGGAAGGGCACGGGAGGGCACCGCCGATGCGGAAGAAGGTTCCATGGCCCCGGTGGTGACGGCGAACGGCGACACCGATGTGCGCATCGGCGCGCTCGGCTCGGGAAGCGACTACACGGTGTTCATCGACCACCTGGGGATTCCTTCGCTCAATCTCGGCTTCGAGTCGCCCAACGGGGTGTACCACTCCCGCTACGACACCCACCACTACTTCGTCACGTTCGGCGATCCCGGCTTCGAGACGGGTGAGCGGCTCGCGGAGGTCGTGGCGCTCTTCCTGGCGCGCATGGCGAACGCGGAGGTCCTTCCCTTCGACTACCGCGCCACGGCTGAGACGGTGGAGCGTTATCTTGACGAGGTCGAGGCCGAAGCCGAGCAGCGGGGCGTGGCCGTCGACCTCGCCTCGCTCCGGGATGCCGGCCGGGAGTTCGGCTCGGCCACGGACGCGCTGCAGGGGAAGGTCGAGGCGACGCTCGGGGCCGCCACGCCCCCGACGGAGGACGTGAGGGCACTCAACACCCTCATGCTCGACATCGAGCGGGGCTTCCTCACCGAGCAGGGTCTCCCCGGCCGGCCCTGGTTCCGCCACCAACTCTACGCCCCGGGCTTCTACACGGGGTACGGCGTGAAGACGCTTCCCGGTGTCCGCGAAGCGATCGAGAACGGCGACGCGCGGGAAGCCACCGAGCTGGCGGACCGACTCACGGCGTCACTGCGGGCCGTGAGCGCGAGGATCCGGGAGGTGCTCGGGTAGGGGCGAGCGCCTGGCTCCTGCCGAACCTCGAGCGGAACCGGGCACCGCGCCCCCCTCCTGTCGATCCCGGACCACAGGACACCGCTGCGACGGTGCAGCGGTGGACACCGGGGCATCCTCCCGCGAGGCAGGGAAACGCGCGGAATTCCGCACTCTCGCGGTCCGCGCCGCCTGGGTCCGACCGGGGCAGGGTTCTTGCCATCCTTCATGACAAAGGAGTGTGGAGGCCGACCAGGCCTCCGCACCATAGGCGATCTGCCAACATAGATGGACGGCCGGAGGCCATGGGGTCCTGGTGGACGAACACGGTCTCGCGGGCGGCGGTCGGCGCGCTCATTCCTCAGCGCAGCCAGCGCGAGCGCGCGGGCCGCCGCCGCGCCCTGGCCGCCGGGGTACACCCCCGCCTAGTCCGCCCGCAGCGCCTCCAGGAGATTCACCCTCACGGCCCGCACGGCCGGGAGGAATGCGGCCGCCGAGGCCACGGCGAGAAGCACCAGCGTCGAGCCGGCCAGAGAGACCGGGTCGGCCGGCGAGACGCCGAAGAGGAGCCCGCGTATCAGCACCGAGACGCCGGCACCGGCGATCAGCCCGAGGATCACCCCCGCTCCCACCATCCTCATCCCCTCGAGCATGATCAGCCTCAGCACCACTCCGCGGTCGGCTCCGACCGCCATGCGGATGCCGATCTCGTGGCGCCGCAGCGTGACCAGATAGGCCAGCACCCCGTACAGGCCAACCGCGGCGAGGGCGAGGCCCACCAGCGCGAAGACGCTCACCAGGCCCGTACGGAAGCGAGGCTGCGCGAGGGTGGAGCCGATGCGCGCGTCCATGGTCTGTACCTCGGCGACAGCGATGTCCGGATCCTCCTCGTGCAGGGCGGAACGGACAGAGGTCGCAACGGCCAGGGGATCCTCCCCGGCGGTGCGGATCGCCACCCGCAGTCCTTCCTGGGGAAACTGGTCTGTGGATACGAAGAACGCCGGCCTGCCTTCGTTGCCCAGCCCGGCTTCGTCCACCTTCGCCGACACGCCCACGACCCGGAACGGCCGATCCCAGAGGGTGACGGGCTGGCCCAGGGGATCCTCGCCGGGGAACAGCGCCGTGGCGAGCGTCTGGCTCAGGATGATCACGGGTTCGGACCCGGGCCCGTCGTCCTCCTGGAAGGGGCGGCCGGCCAGGATCGGGATGCCCAGGACCCGGAAGTAGTCGCGGCTCACGAACTTCCTCCGACCCGGGATCTGGTCCTGGTCCGTGCCCTCGCCGCGGCCCGGTCGGGAGAGCCCGTTCCAGGGGCCGCCTCCCGGTGTCACCGGGAGCCAATCCGCGGCCGCCACCCCCTGCACGCCGGGGATGGCCGCGATCCGTCGGATGGTCAGGTCCCACGCCAGCCCCAGCTCCTCCGGGGACGCGAACTTGTGGGCCGGGAGCTCGAGCCCGGCGGTCAGGAGGGAGCCGACCTCGAAGCCCGGGTCGACCCGGTTGATCGAGGACAGGCTGCGGTACAGCATCCCGGACGTGACCAGGAGGGTCATGGAGAGGGCCACCTGCGTCACTACCAGCGCGGATCGGGACCAGCCCTTCCGGGCCGTGCCGCCTCTCCCCGCCCCGAAACGGAGCGCTCCGGCCAGGTCGAAGCCGGCACCACGCACGGCCGGTAGGACGCCGAAGAGCGGCACCGTCAGGAGCGACACCAGGAGGGCGAACGACAGCACCGTGGGATCGACGCCGATCTCGTTCAGTCGGGGGATGGAGGCCGGCCCCACCGACCGGAGCAGCCGGCCTCCGACCTGCGCGACGAGGAGTCCGAGCGCCCCACCGATGAACGCCAGCAGGACGTTCTCCACCACGAGCTGGCGCACGACGCGGCCCCTGCCGGCGCCCAGGGCCCTGCGCGTCGCCAGCTCGTTGGTCCGAGCGGTGGCCCGAGCCAGCGCCAGGGAGGCCACGTTCGCACAGGCGACCAGCGGAACCAGGGCGACGATGCCCAGGAGGAGGAGGAGGACCGTCCTCGTGTTTCCGAACAGGACCGTGTGCAGCGGCTGGAGCCAGTGGTACCAGGCGGCGTAGTCCGGGTTGGCCGCCTGGATCCGCGCCGCCACGGCGTCCACCTGCGCCTGGGCCGCGGCCAGGGACACCCCATCCTTGAGCCGGCCGACCACGAAGAAGTTGTTGTTGCCCCGGCCCTGCGTGGCCCGCTCACCTTCCCGGGTCGGAAGCCAGAGCTGCACCCCCGACGCGGGAAACGCGAAGCCCTCCGGCATGACCCCGACGACTTCCGTCGGTCGTCCGTTCAGGGAGATCGTGCGCCCCACGATGGACGGGTCCGCCCCGAAGCGCCCCTGCCAGAATGGGTGGCTCAGGATGGTGACGTCGGGCCCGCCGTCCACTGCCTCCTCCCACCGGAATCCCCGGCCCAGGGAGGGGGCGACGCCGAGGACGGAGAAGAGGTTCGGCGTCACCTGATTGCCGAGGACGCGGGTACCCTCCTCCGTCCCCGACAGCAGCAACCTGGGATAGAAGAGCTGGTACGCTGCGACGTCGTCCATCGCGTCCAGCGACGCCCGGTAGTCCCTGAAGTCGTCGTACGAGACGGAGTTCTGCCGCACCTGGTCGCTGGCCTTCCACAGCCAGACCAGGCGGTCCGGATGCGGGAAGGGGAGCGGCCTCAGCACCGAGGCGTTCAGGACGCTGAACATGAGGGTCACGGCGCCGATCCCCACTCCGAGGATGAACACCGTGGCCAGCGCGTGGAGGGGGGAGCGCCGGAAGGAGCGCAGCGCGAAGCGGAGATCCCCGACGAGGTCGGACATGGCCGAGTTCCTGGATCCGATCGGGCGCGATGGTAACGTGGGATCCGCGCGCGGCACCGGATGGGGTCGTGCCGGCCGGGCCCCTGCTCTCACTGCCTGGGTGGACACCCCGGGGCTCGGTTCAGTTGCCGCGTGGGCGGGGCCCCTGTTGCTGGAGGCGCGACGACTTCACCCCGACGATCCGCAGCAGCTCTTGAACTTCCGGCCGCTGCCGCACGGGCACGGGTCGTTGCGCCCCGCCCGCGCCATGGCCTCCTCGCGGTCGCGGGCGGCCACGATGCCCATGATCTCCGCCGGCGGGCGGCCTGCCCGCAGTAGATCCGCCATGGAACGGAAGTGCGGCGCCGTCGTGGTGAAGAACCCCTTGTAGCCGGCGCACAGGTAGTTCAGGCCCGGCTCCCCGTCGGGCGTAGTGGCGAACCGGTGCTTCGGGCACTCCCCGTTACAGAGGAAGCGCACCTCGCATTCACGGCAGTACCGCGGGAGCGTGTCACGCTTCGCCAGGCCGAAGGCGACCTGGCGGTCGGCATCCGCCAGGGCGCGCATGGGGGTGTCCAGGACGTTGCCCAGGCGCCATCCGGGATAGACGTAGTGGTCGCAGGAGTACAGGGTGCCGTCGTGCTCCAGGACCATGGCGTCGCCGCACGTCTCCGCGAACACGCACAGGGGCGGTGGCAGCCCCATCCACCCCGCCAGGGTCGCCTCGAAGAGCTGCACGAAGACCCGGCCCACGTCGGCCCGCACCCACGCGTCGAAGATCGCCAGCATGAACGTGCCGTAGTCCCGGGGATCCACGCTCTCCGGCGTAACGGGTAGGGCCTCGCCGTCGGCTCCCTTCCCTGGCGGCGCGGCGTGATCCAGCCCGAGGAGGCGTGCCTCGGCGTCCGGGCGGCGCTCCACCAGGGGGATGAACTGGAGGTGTCGGGAGCCGATCTCCAGGAGGAACCGGTAGACGTCCAACGCACGGCGGGCGTTGCGCCGGCTCACCACCGTGAGGGTGTTGAAGTCCGTACCGTGCTTCCGGAGGTACCCGAGACCGCGCATCACCTTGTCGAAGGAGGGGTGCCCTCCCTTGTCCGGCCGATTGGCGTCGTGGAGCTCCCGGGGGCCGTCCACGCTCAGTCCCACCAGGAACCCCTGCTCGGTGAAGAACGCGCACCACGTGTCGTCGAGGAGCGTGCCGTTGGTCTGGATGGCGTTGGCGATCCTCCGCCCGTCGGCGTGCGTCTCCTGGAGCCGCACCACCTCGCGGAAGAAGTCCAGCCCCGCCAGGGTGGGCTCGCCACCCTGCCAGGTGAAGGTGACCTCGGCGCCGGGCTGTGACGCGATGTACTGGCGGACGTACGCCTCCAGCACCTCCGGGGACATGCGGAAGGCGTGGCCGGGAGGGTACAGCCGCTCCTTCTCCAGATAGTAGCAGTAGCGGCAGTCGAGGTTGCACAGGGGCCCGGCGGGCTTGGCCATGACGTGGAATGGTGCCCGGCTCATGTCATCGCTTTTTCGCCTCCCGGGGGCTAGCATCACGCGATCTGGTGGAATGTGATGGAAGGGGTCCTTCCCTGAACTACCCGTTGCCCTAGAAGATGGCCGCCTCAGACATCTCGCGCCGCAGGTTCATCCGGGACCTGGGCGCCGGCGCCGCCTCCCTCGCCGTGCTCCCCGACCCGTCCTCCCGCCGTAGACCCCCGAGCCGCCCCAATATCCTCTTCATCATGTCCGACGACCACGCCTACCAGGCGATGTCGTGCTATTCGGGCAGGATCAACCGGACCCCCAATATCGACCGCCTCGCCGAAGGCGGCGTGCGCTTCACGCGCAGCTTCTGCACCAACTCGCTGTGCGCGCCCAGCCGCGCGGTGCTGCTCACGGGGAAGTACAGCCACCTGAACGGGGTGACCGACAACGCCGAGGTCTTCGACGGCAGCCAGGAGACCTTCCCCAGGATCCTGCAGCGGGCGGGGTACGCCACCGCGATGTTCGGCAAGTGGCATCTGAAGAGCGACCCCACCGGCTTCGACTACTGGAACATCCTTCCCGGTCAGGGCGACTACTACAACCCCGACTTCATCGAGATGGGGCGGACGACCCGGCGCCAGGGATACGTCACCGACCTCATCACGGACGATTGCCTGTCCTGGATCCGCGGACGCGATCCCGCGAAGCCCTTCTGCGCCCTCCTGCACAACAAGGCGCCTCACCGGAACTGGATGCCCGACCTGAAGCACCTCTCCATGTACGAGGGGGAGGACATCCCGGTCCCGGACACCTTCGACGACGACTACGCCACCCGGAGCGAGGCTGCGCGCGACCAGATCATGCGCATCGCCGACCGCATCCAGCTCGGCTACGACCTGAAGCTCGACCCGGCGGTCACGGGCCCCATTCTCGGCGAGCTGTTCCTGGAGCCCCAGTGGAAGGCCATCTTCGGACGCCTCACCGACGACGAGAAGCGCGTCTGGCGCCAGGCGTACGCGGCCCGCAACGAGGAGTGGAGGACGCTCCACCTGGAGGGCGAGGCGCTCACGCGCTGGAAGTACCAGCAGTACATCAAGGACTACCTGCGCTGCATCGCGTCGGTGGACGACAACGTCGGTCGGGTGCTGGACTACCTGGACGAGAGCGGGCTCGCGGAGACCACCGTCGTGGTCTACACGTCGGACCAGGGCTCCTACCTGGGCGAGCACGGCTGGTTCGACAAGCGATTCATGTACGAGGAGTCGCTGCGCATGCCGCTGATCGTCCGCTACCCGCCCGAGATCCGGCCGCGGGTGGCCGACGAGATGGTCATGAACCTGGACTTCGCGCCGACGTTCCTCGACTACGCCGGCGTGCCGGCCCCCGCGGACATGCAGGGCGCGTCCATGCGCGACGTGCTCCGGGGGCTGACCCCCGAGCGCTGGCGGCGGTCCATCTACTACCACTACTACGAGTTCCCCGGCAGCCCCGAGATCAAGCGGCACTACGGGATCCGAACGGAGCGCTACAAGCTCATCCACTTCTACTACGACATCGACGCGTGGGAGCTCTACGACCTGGAGGCGGACCCGCACGAGCTGCAAAACGTCTACGGGGACCCGCGCTACGACGCCCTGGTGGTGGAGCTGAAGGCGGAGTTGGAGGCCTTGCGCCGCCGGTACGGGGACACGGACGCGGACGAGCCCCAAGGAGGCGCGTAGGGCGCGCCGTCCGCGACGTTCAGCGCCCGGAGAGCGGCGCCTCGCGGAACGTGGGGAGGTACGCCGCCACATCGCACAACATCATCCGATCGAAGACGAACCCCCACGCGGGCATCGAGGAGATGTGGGGACGTCCAGGCCCGTCTCGGGTGTCGCGCGCGAGCGCGTCGAAGTCCCGCGCGGCCACGAGCGGATCGCGCGTGAAGTCCGCCGGCGGGGTGTCGAGCAGGGCGGCCGCCGGTCCCCGGCCGTCTCCATGGACCCCATGGCAGGAGGAGCAGTATCGCCCGTAGAGATCCCTGCCGCGGACGGCACTACCCGGCGCATCGGGCGGATAGGCCAGGACCGGAAGGTAGCTCAGGGCGGCCTGGATCCCCTCCACGGTGACCACCGAGCGAAGGGTACCTCCGTGCGCCGCGGCGAAACGCGCGGCCAGCTCGGTCTCGGTGAGCAGCGGGTATCGCTTGTCGCTCAAGTCCGGAGGACGTCCGGACACGCCTGGCAGGCTCGTGGTGTCCGCCCGTCCGCCACGACCGTGGCAGGATGCGCACACGTCGTCGAACACCTCCCGGCCCTTCGACTGTCGGGAAGTGAGCCGAACCGGAAAGGGTAGCTCCGCCACCTCCGCAGGGTCCCCTCGCGACGTCGAGCTCCGGAACGCCGCGTCCGATCCTCCGCACGCCACGACAGGCAGGCCGAGTGCCAGCAGGAGCAGAGCACGTGCGCGCATCGGGCTTCGTGCCTCGGAACGGGGAGTCTGACGGCGATCGGAGCCGGTCCTACCCCGCCTCGAAGCAATCCCCGGACCGGAAGCCGTCCGCACCCATAACCGGTTGCGCTACGATATGTTAGGGCACTGGACCGGCCAGGCGCCTCGGGTTGCCTATGGGGATTTGCCCCACGGAAGCTTGAACGGTTAATCTGTCAGTGGGTGGTTTGCCCCACCATGGGGCGCGAGATCTTCTCCCCACCGCAGCGTGCAGCGTCGATGACCACAGGGGATCGGGGGCCGGACGGCACCGAGGAGAGCTTCGGCCGGGGGTCGAAGCTGGGCCGCAGGCTCATGGGCTGGTTCCTCGCCCTGTCGCTGGTTCCTCTGCTCGTCTCCAACGGAGTCGGGTACGTCCGCAGTCGCCGCATCGCCGAGGGGCTCCTCGAACGATCGCTCGACGTGGCGTCGCTCCTACAGGTGCTCCACGTGCAGAACCGCATGGAGCGGCACATCGTCTTCCTGGACGCCGTCGCGGCGGGGAACGAGTTCCTCCGCGCAGGGTTGCGCCGGGCCGCGGGAGCGCGAGGGGGGATGGAGAGCGTGGCGAGCCCGGAAGAGGTGGAGGAGTATCTCGGGCGTCAGAGAACCGAGGGAGGCGGCTCCTTCCGCGACCTCTACCTCCTCGACCGTGTGGGCCACTTCCTCGCCTCGGCCCGTGGCGATTCGGTGGCCGGCAACTCCTACCCCTGCGACGGACAGATCCAGAGCGTGGCGCTGCTGCGGGACCCCGACGGCTCGCGCCCGCCCTCGCTGTGCATCGCGGTCCCCATCGTCGGTGCGGACGGCGGGGAGCTGGGCTTCCTCGGAGGAATCGTCCCATCAAGGGACATGGAGGACTTCCTCCGTTTTCCCCAGGACCAGGGCGAGCGCATCCGGACGATCCTCCTGGACGGAGACGCTCGCCCCATCTACTTCTCGGAGCGGGGCCCCGGAGAGAGTTACGGCGACACGTTCGAAACACCGCTCAGGGCATCCAACGACCATGCCCGCTATCTGAGCCACCTCCGCATGGACGTGGCGGGTCGCCGCCTCCAGGTTCCTGGTCTGCCCTGGACCCAGGTCACCGAGGTGCCCGAGGAGGAGGCCCTCAGCGCCCTCCGCAGCCTGGGGCGCACAAGCATGTACTTCGCCGGGGCCCTGGCCCTCGTCCTCGTCGCCGCCGCGTGGTTCGTCTCCCGGGGCATCGTCGCGCCCGTCGATCGCCTCGTCGCGGCGACGCGCCGCCTGGGTAGCGGCGACCTGGACGCGCGCGTGGACCGGACGAGTCGGGACGAGATCGGTGAGCTGGCGCGATCGTTCAACGACATGGCCGAGGCGCTGGCGGAGGCGTCCGCGCGCGTCTCGGAGCTCCATCAGAAGGAGATCGCGCGCGCCCAGCACCTCGCCAGCGTGGGGGAGCTCGCCAGCGGCCTCGCCCACGAGATCAAGAACCCGGTGGTGGCTATCACCCACGGGCTCGACCTGGTCCGACGCCGCATCGGGCCCAGCCCCGCGGTGGACCCCATCCTGGACGAGGTCGCGCGGGAGCTCGGCCGCATCGGTACCACAGTCCGCGATTTCCTGGCCTTCGCGAGGCCGGCATCGCCCAAGCTCGCTCCCTCCGACCTGAACGTCGTGATCGAGCGGGCCAGGCGGCTGGTGGAGGCGTCCGCGCAACGGAAGGGAGTGTCGCTGCACGCTTCGTTCCTCCCCGGAATGCCCGTCGTACCCGCTGACGACACACTCCTCCAACAGGCCCTCGTGAACGTCGTGCTCAACGCCATCGAGGCCACGCCGGCCGGGGGCGAGATCGCAATGGCTTCGACGACCACCGGGTCCGAAGTCGTCATCCGCGTCTCCGACACGGGAGCCGGAATCCCCCCCGCGCAGCTCGACCAGGTCTTCAAGCCCTTCTTCACCACGCGGCCACAGGGGGGAACCGGCCTCGGTCTCTCCATCACGCGGGAGATCGTCGAGCGGCACGGTGGCAGGGTGAGCATCGAAAGCCGTGAGGGAGTCGGTACCACCGTGGAGATCGCGATCCCCCTGCAAGGGCCTGCTGGCGGCCCCGGAGGCACATCCAACCACGGAGGCACGCAACCGTGAGTCGAGCGCGTGTATTCGTCTGCGACGACGAGATGCTCATACGCCTGTGGATGGAGGAGCACCTCGCGGAGGAGGGCTTCGAGGTCGAGTCCTTCGAGAACGGCGCAGGCGCCATCGCGGCCGTGCGTCGCTCTCCACCTGACATCGTCGTGTTGGATCTGAGGCTTCCGGACTGTTCGGGCCTCGAGGTGCTGGCCGAGGTCCAGGAGATCGCGCCGTCGGTGCCGGTCATCATGATGACCGCCTACGGCGAAGTGGAGACCGCCGTCGGAGCGGTGCGCGCCGGCGCCTATCACTTCCTCGAGAAGCCCGTGAACCTCTCCGAGATCCTGCTGCTCATCGACCAGGCGTTGTCGGCGAGCACGCTGCGTGAAGAGGTCGAGCGGTTGCGCGCAGGACACGAATGGCGTTTCTCGGACGTCACGCTCGTGGGCCGCTCGCCGGCGATGCGTCGCATCGCGGAGCGTATCTCTCGCATCGGGGAGATGGGATCCCCCTCGAACATCCTCATCCGAGGAGAGAGCGGCACCGGAAAGGACGTGGTGGCCAGGGCAATCCACGCTCGCGGACCGCGTCGCGCCCAGCCGTTCGTCGAGGTGAACTGCACCGCCCTCCCCGAGCACCTCGTCGAGAGTGAGCTGTTCGGGCACGAGGCGGGGGCGTTCACCGGAGCTCGCCAGGCGAAGCGGGGGCTCCTCGAAGTGGCAAACCATGGGACGGCGTTCCTGGACGAGATCGGCGACATGCCTGCCCCGGTCCAGGCCAAGCTGCTGCACTTCCTGGAGAGCCAGTCATTCCGAAGGGTCGGCGGCGTTCGAGACATCGAGGTGGACGTGCACGTCGTGGCTGCGACGAATCGAGACCTGACGAGGGCGGTGGAGCGTGGCGACTTCCGCGAGGATCTCTTCTATCGGCTGAATGTCGTTCCCGTGGACATCCCCGCGCTGCGCGAACGCCCGGACGACGTCGCTCCCCTGGTGACGCACTTCATCCGCTTGCTGAGTCGGGAATTGCGCCGCCCGGAGAGCACCGTGACCGCCGAGGCGTTGGCCACCATGGAGCGCTACGCCTGGCCGGGAAACGTCCGCCAGCTTCGGAACGTCATCGAGCGCATCCTGCTCTTCGAGGACACCCGGGTCATCGACGTGAAGCACCTTCCCGACGAGATCGTCGCGGCAGACGGGGAGAGAAAGGGCTATGCGTTCGTGTTGCCGGCTGACGGTGCGGACCTGGAGGACGTCGAGCGGCAGCTCATCCAGCAAGCGCTGGAGAGGACGCAGGGCAACAAGAGCGCGGCCGCCCGACTTCTCGGGCTCAGCCGCGACACGCTCCGCTATCGCCTGGAGCGCTTCGGTTTGGGTTGAGCCGGTGCCACGCACCCGGGGGAGCCGGCGGGCCTCGTGACGGTGGCAGTACGCGTCACGTTCATGGCCGGCCGTTCCCCCCCGGGCACCTCGGTCAGAACACGAGCCAGGTCATCAGATAGAGGGCGTTGTTGTCGGACGCGTTGCGCCCCGCCCCATCGTAGTTGTTGCTGGCCCCGTTGAACTTCGTGTAGCCCACGTACTGCGCGCCGAGGCGGGTGTTCAGCCAGGGCATGAACGAGAGTTGGACCATGTAGCCGCTGCTGTTCGGGCTTCCCGTGGCGCTACCGTCCATCGGATCCGCCGGATACAGACCCGCGTCCGCGTCCCCCGAGGTCGAGAACAGCCCGGCCGTGAAGCCGACCCTCGATGCCGTGTAATAGGTGGCGTCCGCCCTGATCGTACGCAGCTTGCTCGCCGCCCGGTCTGCTCCTCCGTCGGCGAACGTGGCGTCGAGATGCCGGCTCTCGTGGATCCAGGTTCCGTGCGCGACCAACGAGGCTCCGCCCGGCATGGTCTTGTCGAACTGGGCATCCAGCGCGGCATCCGTGTACCGGTCCTGCGTGCCCTCGAAGCCGGACGGGACGAGGTGGGACACCAGACCGTACGTGCCTACCATGATCTGACCACCGGCGAGGGCGTGCTGGATCGCCACCCTCCAGTAGGGAGTGACGCCGTGGATGGCGTTCTCCGCCGAGGCATCCACGGGAATGGGGCCTCCCTGGAATGCGGACCGGTAGAGCGTCAGCTCCGTGTAGAGGAGGTTGTTCCAGAGCGCGTAGCCGCCGACACCCATCACCGTCTGACCCAGGTTGCCATCGATGAGCGTGGAGGCCATGGGCGCGGGGGCGACTTCGGATCCAGTGAAGGGGTAGCCCCACACCGGCGTGCTGTTCCAGACGTCCTGAACCGTGGGCGAGTTGTTGATGGTGAAGCCGTACAGGACGTCCTTGCCGCTCATGTTGGCGTGGCTCGCGAACCGGATGTCGGCGTTGTCGACGGCGATACCGCCCTCGGCGGGGTCGTAGGTGAGCTGCAGGAACGTGCCGATCTTGGGGGTGATGGCCTCTCCGATGAACAGGCCCAGCTCCTGGGGAAACGCCATGCTCGCGTTCTGCTGATCCGGAACGTCCTTGCTCACCGACGTGAGGGAGGAGATGACCATGGCCGAGACGGGTGGGATCAGGTCCAGCCGGAGGGAGGATCCGCTGCTGTCCGTGGCCTGGACGGTCTGCAGCATGCTCATGGTGTAGCCGTTCAGCTTGAAGATCCGGCCGAAGGCATTCAGCTGCGGGAAGCTGGTGTGACACGCGCTGCAGGCCAGGCCCGTCTGGCGCGAGAAGCTCGGAATCGGGTCCGACGGGGTCACCACGACGGCGGAGGCTTCGCGGCCGACTCCCTCAAGGTACTCGGAGACGCGGGCCTCGGTGCGGCGAGCGACCTCCGTCGACGCCGACGGGAGCGCGGGGGCCGGCGCGGCGGTGAGGGCCGCGAGGGACAACAGGGTGAGGGCGGTCATGGCCTCTCCTAACGTTCGGTGAGCGCCGGTCTGCTCCTGCACGTACGCCGACGACTCGCTGCGGGAACAGCTTCACCTGCCAGGGAGGCAATCACCGTACCGCGACCCAGCCAACTCCGTAACATCAATCCCTGATGGGTCTTGGGACGTATCGGGCACCGACGCGGCGGAACCGGTCGGGGTCATTTCCCCCATCGAAGCTTGAAGGACTCTCCTCCGGGTGGGGGTTTTCCCCCACCCCGCCTCGCGGTCCGAGCCCCGGGGTCGGCACCCTCGCGGTGCCAACCTCGCCGGCGGCGAAGCGAACTGGACGGGGCGGGCCTCGGTCCCTGTCTCCCGGGCGGGTCCCGAGGGTATATTGCGCCGCGCGTGACTCCGACTCGCCCGCAGAGGCTCCGCGTGCCCACCGATCCCCCGCGCTCCCCGCCCCTTCGGCGCCGCACCGTCCTGCGCCGCTTTCGGCTCGGTGCCTCTCTCGGTGCGGGTCGGCCGCTCGCGTTCGCGCCAGGAGCGCTCTGTGCGCTCCTGGCGCTGCACGCCCCTGCATCGGCCCAGGCGCCCGACGCGCACCTGGTGACCCGGTGGGCCGCGGACGTGGACACCGCGAACCCGCTCCCCGACTACCCACGGCCGCAGTTGACGCGCGGCGCGTGGCGTAGCCTGAACGGATGGTGGGATTACGCGGTGCGCGACAGCGTCACTCCCCGGCCGGACACGTGGGACGGACGCATCCTCGTCCCCTTCCCCATCGAGTCCCGGCTCAGCCGGGTCACGCGCACCGTGGCCCCGGACGAGCGGCTCTGGTACCACCGGACGTTCCAGGCGGACGCGGAGCGAAGCCACCGCCTCCTTCTCCACTTCGGTGCCGTGGATTTCCACGCCGTGGTGTTCGTGAACGGCCGCCGCGTGGGTGAGCACCGCGGCGGATACGACCCCTTCACCGTGGACGTCACGGACGCGCTGGCGGCGACGACGGATCAGGAGCTGGTGGTCTCGGTCACCGACCCCACCGACGACGGCGAGCAACCTCGCGGCAAGCAGGTGCGACGGCCCCACTCGATCTGGTACACGTCGGTCACGGGGATCTGGCAGACCGTGTGGCTCGAAGCGGTACCTGCCACATACGTGACCTCGTTGGACATCCGCCCCGACGTGGACTCGTCGCGCGTAACGGTGCGGGTGGACGCCGCCGGCGCCGAGGCCGGCACCGCGGTGCGCGTCGAGGCCCTCGCCGACGGCCGACGTGTCGCCGAGGGGTCGGGCCGCACCGGGGAGCCGCTGACGCTCTCGATCCCCGATCCGCACCTGTGGGCGCCGGGCGATCCGTTCCTGTACGACCTGCGGGTGCGCCTGGCCTCGGGCGACTCCGTGGCGAGCTACTTCGGCATGCGGAAGATCGCAGTGGAAGAGGACAGCACGGGCGTGCTCCGCCTCTTCCTCAACGGCCGCCCCCTCTTCGAGTACGGGCTCCTGGACCAGGGCTGGTGGCCCGACGGGCTCTACGCCGCCCCCACCGACGAAGCGCTGCGCTCGGACATCGAGACCACGCTGCGCATGGGCTTCAACCTGGCACGCAAGCACGTGAAGGTGGAGCCGGCGCGGTGGTACTGGCACGCCGACCGTCTCGGCCTCCTGGTGTGGCAGGATATGCCCAGTGGCGGGAACCGGACGGAGCCGGCCCGGGAGGAGTTCGGCGACGAGCTGCGGCACGTCGTGGACGCGCTCAGGAACCATCCCTCCATCGTGATGTGGGTGCCCTTCAACGAGGGGTGGGGTCAGCACGACACGGAGCGCTACGCCACGTGGCTCGAGGCATACGACCCGACGCGCCTCGTGAACGCAGCCAGCGGCTGGACGGACCGGGGGGTCGGCGACGTCGTGGACGAGCACGCCTATCCGGGACCCGCCATCCCCGAGAGGGACGGGCGCCGGGCGCGCGTCCTGGGCGAGTTCGGCGGGCTCGGCCTCCCGCTGGAGGGGCATACTTGGCTGCCCAGGGACAACTGGGGGTATCGGACCTTCACCGACACGGCGAGCCTCGGCGCCGCGTACCTCGCGCTCCTGGGCCAGCTGCGCTTCCTGGAAGGCGAAGGGCTCGCGGCGGCCATCTACACGCAGACCACCGACGTCGAGGTGGAGGTCAACGGCATGATGACGTACGACCGTGCGGTGGTGAAGCTGCCCCCGGCGGCCCGGGCGGCGGCCGAAGCGCTGTACGGCGCGCAACCTATCCTCCGGGCCGTGGTGGCCACCTCCCGGGGGGAGGGACAGGGCTGGCGCTACACCACCTCCGAGCCCACGGGCGACTGGACGAGCCACGACTTCGACGACACGGGCTGGCTCACGGGAGTCGGTGGCTTCGGGCGCACGACGGACTCGGGCACGCGGGTACGCACGCCGTGGACCACTACGGATCTCTGGATGCGCCGGAGCTTCGTCCTGCCGGCGGGGACCCTCGCGGACCCGCGCCTGGTGGTCCGCCACGACGAGGACGCCGACGTGTGGATCGACGGAACCCACGTGGCGGCGCTCGCCGGGTACAACCAGGCGTACTCCGTGCTCCCGCTGGACGACCTCGCCCGGAGGCTCCTGACGCCGGGCCAGCACACGCTGGCCGTCCACGTGAGGAACTCGCGGGGAGGTCAGTACATCGATGTGGGAATCGCGGAGACCCTTCCCCCAGCCGGAGTAGATCGATGAACCGCCCCCTCACGCTGCTGCTTCTCGCGGGCGTCGCCCTGGCTGCGGCTTGCGGCTCGGGCGCGCCCGAGCCCACCACCGGTGAGGGGGTCGTGCGCGCGATGCACGACCGCTACGCCGACGTCTGGTACCGTACGCTGCGCTTCCGCCAGACGGTGGTGCGCACGGCGGCCGACGGATCGCACCCACCGGACGCGGTCTGGCTGGAGCACGCGGAGATCCCCGGCAAGCTGCGCATCGACCAGGCCGCGGACTACGACGGCAATGGCGTGATCTACTCCGGGGACAGCCTCTTCGTGTTCCACGAGGGCGAGCTGGTGCAGCGGGTGGCGCGGCGAAATCCCCTCCTGATCCTCGGGTTCGACGTCTACCGCCAACCGGTGGCCCGGACTGTCGAGGTGCTCGGCTCGGAGGGCTTCGACCTGTCCCTCCTGCACACGGACAGCTGGCAGGGGCGGCCCGTCTACGCGGTGGGGGCCGCCGAGGGCGACCAGACGGCGCCCCAGTTCTGGATCGACCGCGAGCGCCTCGTGTTCGTGCGCCTCATCAGGCCCACCGGCGGGCCCGAGACCAGCCTGCAGGATATCCGCTTCGACGACTACAGACCCCTGGGCCAGGCATGGATCTCGCCGACCGTCCACTTCCTTGTGGACGGACACGAGGTCATGCGAGAGGAGTATTTCGACATCGAGGCGGACCCGACCCTGCCGACGGGCCTCTTCGATCCGGAGCGGTGGGGCGGCGAAGAGGGAGACTGACCCCCTTGACCACCACGGGTGCTCGATCCATCTTCATCTAGATGGTCTACAGAAGATGATCTAGAGGAAAACGATGGCCAAGCAGCGCACGGACCTCCTCCAGGGCACGCTCGACCTCCTGGTTCTGAAGATCCTGTCCCTCGAGCCGATGCACGGGTGGGGAATCAGCGAGCGGATCCAGGAGTGGTCCGACGACGTCTTCCTCGTCAATCAAGGCTCGCTCTATCCGGCGCTGCAGCGGATGAAGCGGAAGGGGTGGATCCGCGCCGCCTGGCGCGTGAGCCCGAACAACCGTCGTGCCCGCTACTACGAGCTCACTTCCGAGGGTGAAGCGCAGCTCGCACAGGAGCACGACGCCTGGAGGCGCTCGGCCGGCGCCGTGGAGAAGATCCTGCGGGCGTCCGAACAGGGGGCCGGGTGAGCCCGGCAGACGACGGGAGGGGATGATGTCCTGGCAAAAGGCGGTGGGTGAGCGACTCCGGTCCCTGTTCCGCAAGGGACGGCAGGACGCCGACATGGACGAGGAGCTCCGCTTCCACATCGACATGGAGACGGAGAAGTACGTGCGGCAGGGTGCCACCCCCGCGGAGGCCCGGCGGCGGGCGCTTGTCGCGTTCGGCGGCCTCGACCGCTTCGCGGAGCAGACCCGGGAAGAGCGCGGAACGAGGCCGATCGAGGACTTCTTCCAGGATCTCCGCTTCGCGCTTCGACAGGTCCGGCGGAACCCGGGCTTCTCCCTGGTCACCGCGCTGACCGTCGGCCTGGGCGTGGGCGCCACGGTGCTGGGCTTCGTCCTGGCCGACACGGTGATCTTCCGGCCCCTCCCCTACCCGGAGGCGGACCGGCTCGTGCGCATCCAGGAGACCAATCCGGGGGGCGACCCGTACTCCCTGTCGGCTCCGAACTACCTGGACGTCGCGGCCTCGACCCGCGACCTCGGCGACGTTGCGGCCCTCGCCATGCGGCGCATGGTGCTGCTCGGCCACACCGAGCCCCTCCAGATCCAGGGCATGGTCGTGACCCCGGGCTTCTTCGAGCTGCTGGGAGCACCCCCGGAGATCGGACGGGCCTTCGCGTCCTCCGACGCATCGGCGGCGGAGGAGGGAAACGTGGTGGTCCTGAGCCAGGGGATCTGGCAGCGGCTGTTCGCGTCGGACCCGGGCGTGCTGGGGGCGTCCATCGATATCGACGGCATCCCCAGGACCGTGGTGGGCATCGCCCCCGTACACCTCCGGCCGCTGTTCGGAGAAGAGGTCTGGGTGCCCTTCGGGCCCGACCCGGCGTTCCCCCGGGGCGATCACCGGCTGGAAGCGATCGGCCGACTCGGGCCGGGCGCAACGGTGGCCGATCTGCGCGCCGCGCTCGGCCGTGTCGCGGGCACGCTCGGGCGGACGTTCCCCGACACGAACGGTGGATGGGGGTTCCGGGTGCGCACGTTCCCGGACTGGCTCGTCCCCGCGCAGGCGCAGCGTGCGGTGGGCGTCCTCTCGGGAGCCGGCATCCTCCTGCTCCTCCTCTCGTGCGCCAGCGTATCCACGCTCCTCCTGTCACGCGTGTCGGCGCGGCAGCGCGAGGTGGCGCTGCGCTCGGCGCTGGGCGCGAGGACGCTGCGCATCGTACGCCAGCTCCTGGTCGAGAGCCTGGTCCTGTCCGTTGGAGGCGCCATGGTCGGCGTCTTCCTGGTGGTCCTCCTGATTCCGATGCTGCGGAGCGTCGGCCCGGCGGCGCTACCGAGGCTGGACGAGGTCGCGCTGCACGGGACGGCCTTCGTCTTCGCGCTCCTGACCACGGTCGGCGCCGCCGTGCTGTTCGGGCTGGTGCCCGCGGTCCATGCGGCTCGCGGAGGGTTCGCCCGAGCCCTCCAGGGGTCGGGCCGGCCGGTGTCCCCCGGTGGACGGCGCATGAGGAGCGTGCTGGTGGCAGGACAGATGGCCCTGGCCGTGGTGCTCCTCGTGGGAGCGGGTCTGCTGGCGTCGACGTTCGTCCGCCTCGGGCGTGTGGACCCCGGCTTCAGCGCGGACGGCGTGCTGGCGGTTCGCATCGCGCCGCGCGCCGACCGATACCCCTCGGGCCAGCGCCCCGTGGGCGTCTTCTATCACGACGTGCTCGAGCGAATCCGGGCGATCCCCGGCGTGCGCGCGGCCGGCGCCTACAACGTGGTCCCCTTCCTCGGCCCCAGGCCGGCGAACCGTGTAGCGGCCAGGGGGCAGGCGGCGACGCTGGACGACTTCGTGGAGATCCAGTGGCGCGCGGCCACCCCCGGGTTCTTCGAGGCGATGGGGATCCCGCTCGTCCGGGGCCGCTACCTGGCGGAAGCGGACGACTCCTGGGACAGCTTCGTCGCCGCGGCGAACGCGGGCGAGCAGCCGCCGCTGCCGATCGTGATCACCTCCAACCTCGCCCGGCGTCTCTGGCCCGCGGGGGACGCCGTCGGCAGCCACCTGGTCTGGAACCAACCCCAGGGGGCTGACCTCGTCGTGATCGGCGTCGTGGAGCCCATCAGGGACATGGCTCTCGCCGCGGAGCCCGCGCCCATGCTGTTCCTCCCCGACGGGCTCGTGGCGATGCCCGAGATGACCCTCCTCGTGAAGACGGAAGCCGGCACGGGTGGCGTCGCCGCCGCCGTTCGGGAGGCGGTCTGGGCCGTGGACGGAGACACCCCGGTGCCCGAGATCACGCCGCTTGCGCAAGCGCTGGACGGAGAGCGGGCGGGCCCTCGTCTCAATGTGGGCCTGGTGGGAACGTTGGCCCTGGTCGCCCTGCTCCTGGCCACGCTGAGCCTGTATGGTGTGGTCTCCTTCGCTACGGCGCAGCGCACGCGGGAGATCGGGATCCGCATCGCGCTGGGCGCATCCGGACAGGCCGTGGTGGGCCCGATCGTCGCCCAGGCCTTGCGCGTCGCCGTCGTCGGTGCGGTCGCGGGCGTCGTCGGAGCGCTCACGATGTCGCGGCTCCTCCGCAGCGTCCTCTTCGGCGTGGAGCCAACCAATGTCGCCACGTACGTGGCGGTGGTGGCCACGCTGGCGCTTGCGGCGTCGCTCGCCGCCTACCTCCCGGCGCGGCGGGCGGCGGGCGTGGAGCCGAGGGAGGCGCTCGTCACGGAGTGAGGCGGACAGGGATTCGCCAAGGGCTTTCTTGCGGTTCCCGGCTGCACCGGAGAAGATTGGCACGTCGACCGAGAGACACGCTTCCCGGTTCCGCAGTCCAGGCCTCCGCCATGGCCTCCAGAGTCCGGCAAACCCTTTCTGAGCTTCGACGCCGGAAAGTGTACCGCGCCGCAGCGGTCTACGTCGCCGTGGGGCTGGCCGTGTTGGGGGCGGCGGAGTTGATCCTGGACCCCCTGGGGCTGGAGAACGCACGGCCCTACATCGTCGTCCTGGTCCTTCTCGGGTTCCCCATCGCGCTGGTGCTGGCCTGGACCTACGAGGTCAGGCCCGAGGCCCCCTCGGCACCGCGCGAAGCCGACACCCGCGACTCGGACGCTCCAGATCCCGCCTCCGCCCGGCCCCGTTCCATCGCCGTCCTTCCCTTCGACAGCATGAGCCCGGACCCGGGAGGCGACTACTTCGCCGACGGCATCGCGGAGGAGCTCACCAACACGCTCGCCCGCCAGGAGGGGCTCCGCGTCGTGGCGCGCACCTCCGCCTTCGCATTCCGCGGCGAGCGGGTGGACGTTCGGGAGATCGGGCGGCGCCTCGACGTCACCCACGTCATCGAGGGAAGCGTGCGACGCACCGAACGGGCGCTCCGGATCACGGCCCAGCTCATCAGCACGCGGGACGGCTACCACGTGTGGTCCGAGCAGTTCGACCGGACGCACGGCGACGTCTTCCGGATCCAGGAGGAGATCGCCGGCTGCGTGCTGCACAGGCTCCTTCACGACGCCGGGGAAGGGACTGAGCCGTCGGTCGCCACCGCCGAGCTCTCGGCCTACGACGCGTACCTCAAGGGGCGTCATGCGGTGGCGCACCTCCGTCCCGATACGCTCCAAGAAGCCATCGCGCACTTCGAGACCGCCATCCAGCGGGACGACCGCTTCGCGCCGGCCCTGGCCGCGCTGGCGGAGGCCTTGACGTTGCAGTCGATCGGATTCGCGGAGCGGCCCGGCCGGGAGACCATGCCCCGAGCCGCGGAGCTCGCGAACCGGGCGCTTCAGCTGGACAGCCGCCTCCCCGAAGCCCACTTGGCCCGCGCGCTCTCGCGCATGTACCTGGACTGGGACTTCGCCGGGGCGAAGGAGGGGATCGACCGTGCCCTCGAGCTCAACCCCAACTTCGCCGAGGCGTACTTGTGGGACGAGTTCTACTGCACGTACGTGCGGCACGACTTCGACGAGGCCATCGCGGCGAACCGCCGGCTTCACGAGCTGAGTCCCCTGGACTCCCGGGCCCGGGACCGGTACGCGACCATCCACTACGTCTTCGGGAAGCTCGACCGGGCCGAGGAGCTCATCCGCGAGGCCCTCGCGGAAGATCCCGACCATCCGCTGCCCCACCTGGCGATGGCGGACACCCTGTCCCGCATGGGACGGCTGGACGAAGCCCTCCACCACATGGAGGAGGCGGTGCGCCTCGGTGGCCGGGCTGTCGCCTTCCTGGGGATCCTCGGATACCTCTATGCAATGCTGGAGCGCCGAGCCGACGCCGACGCGGTCCTGAGCGAGCTGGAGGACCGAGAGCGGGCGGGCTACGTTCCAGGGTTCTGGCTGGCTGTCGCGTACGCCGGGTCCGGGAGGATGGACGAGGCGTTCGCCTCTCTAGACCGGGCGGTGGAGGAGCGGGACGCCAACCTCCTCTATCTCTTCTTCGCCCCCAAGTTCCTGAACCTGCAGGACGATCCCCGCTTCCGGGGGATCCTGGAGCGGATCGGACTCGGCCACCTCCTCCGGTTCTCGTGACTGCGCGAGGGGTACCGATTCGTCAGCGTCACCGCTCGATCGGCGCCCGCACCAGATTTCCCCACTCGGTCCACGAGCCGTCGTAGTTGCGCACCTTCGGGTAGCCCAGGAGGTGGTGCAGCACGAACCAGGTGTGGCTCGAGCGCTCGCCGATGCGGCAGTAGGCCACCACGTCCTGGTCGGCGGACAGCCCCTGTTCCGTCTCGTAGATCGCGCGCAGCTCGTCCGCTGCCCTGAACGTCGCGTCCTCGTTGGCCGCCCGCTTCCAGGGCACGTTGCGGGCGCCGGGGATGTGGCCGCCCCGGAGCGCGCCCTCCTGGGGGTAGTCGGGCATGTGCAGCAGCTCGCCGCTGTACTCCTGCGGGGAGCGCACGTCCACCAGGCGTCCCCCGCCCCGCACGTGCCGCATGACGTCGTCGCGGAACGCGCGGATCGGCGCGTCGTCTCGCTCCACCACCGGATACCCGGTCCTCGGCCGATCGGGCACGTCGGTGTCCAACGGCCGACCCTCGTCGATCCACTTCTTCCGTCCGCCGTCGAGCAGGCGCACGTCCGGATGGCCGAACAGGGTGAAGACCCAGAGCGCGTATGCCGCCCACCAGTTGAAGTTGTCGCCGTAGAAGACGACGGTGTGGTCGCGCGCGATCCCCCGCTCGGACAACCGGCGGGCGAACGCCTCGCCGTCCAGGTAGTCGCGCCTGACCGGGTCGTTCAGGTCCATGTGCCAGTCCACCTTCACGGCGCCGGGGATGTGCCCCATGTCGTAGAGGAGGACGTCCTCGTCGGATTCCACCACGACCAGGCCGGGGGTGTCGAGGTGCCTTGCCAGCCAGTCCGTGGACACGAGCACGTGGGGGTGGGCATACTGCTGGAAGCGGGGGTCGGGATCGCGCGGGGCAGGCATGGATCCTCCAGGGTGGCTCCGCCGTCGGTGTTCCGTGGAAACGATCCCTACCCGACTCGCCACCACCGGTTCACGGGGCGAGGGACGGGGCCGGCACCTCGCCACCACGCTCAACCGGAACCCACGCGCCGCCGCATACACGGCGTGATGCGGTGGCGGGTCATCACCTTGGTGATGCCGCCTCCCGCGTTGTCTTCGCGGTCCTGCTCATGGAGCGGAGGCGAAGACCGATCGACCATGCGTAGTACAAGCCCAGAAGGGTCACCGGGATGAAGCCCGCCACGTAGTAGCCCACCGCCATCGAGAGGGTCGGTCCGGTCGCTACCCCGAACACGCCGTGCACGCTGGCCAGCACCCCGGCCTGCATGGTGCCGATGAAGCCTGGGCCGGCGGGGAGCGCTTCGAACAGAGAGAGCGCGCACTCGGTGAACATCGCCGCCGTGAAGCCGAGATCGATGCCGAAGGCACGGAACGCGGTCCAGAAGCCCGCGGCCATCCACACCCAGAGGAGGAGTGACCAGAGCAGCGCCCGGAACAGGGCCCCGGGTCGA
>Ga0315556_1000132_pt1 | contig 40938 bp, 37 predicted proteins | sample SalMarSW160310MG_FD_202112 | JGI IMG/M metagenome (GOLD analysis project Ga0315556, IMG submission 202112) | Salt marsh sediment microbial communities from the Plum Island Ecosystem LTER, Massachusetts, United States - Salt Marsh Sediment SW1603-10 ...
GAAGGTGCACCACCCCGTGCTGGCGCAGGGCCGGGTACGCCACGTCGGCGAGCCGGTGGCGCTGGTGATCGCCGAGTCGCGGCCGCAGGCACAGGACGCAGCCGAGGCGGTGCTGGTCGAGTACGAGGATCTGCCCGCAGTGGTCGGCGCGCAGGAGGCCATCGCGCCGGGCGCACCGCAGCTGCACGACAACATCGCTGGCAATCTCCTGCTCGATTTCGCCGGCGGCGACGAGGCGGCTAGCGATGCCGCGTTCGCCCGCGCGGCGCGCGTGGTGTCGCTCAGCGCCTATCACACGCGCGTGGTCGGCAATCCGATGGAGCCGCGCGCCTGCACCGGCGTCTACGACGCGGCGGGCGACATGTACCAGCTCTATGCCTGCACCCAGGGCGCCTCGGCGATGCGCGGCCAGATCGCCGCCGTGCTGGGCGTCGCGCCGGAAAAGATGCGCGTCATCGCGGAGGAGGTCGGCGGCGGCTTCGGCGTGCGCTTCAATGCCTATCCCGAATACTGCGCCGTGCTGATCGCGGCCAGGAAGCTCGGCCGGCCGGTGAAGTGGGTCGGCACGCGCTCCGAAGTGTTCCTCTCCGACGAGCAGGCGCGCGACGTGGTCCACCGCGGCGAGATGGCGCTCGACGAGTCGGGGCGCATCCTCGGCATGCGCTTCGATTTCGTCTGCAACCTGGGCGCCTACGTGGCCTTCACCGGCACCTTCGTCAACACCGTCAACCTGGTCAACGTGGCGAGCGGGGTGTACGACGTGCAGGCGATCCATGTCCGCGCCCGCCTGGCGTTCACCAACACGGTGCCGACCGCGGCCTACCGCGGCGCCGGCCGGCCGGTAAGCTCCTATGCCATCGAGCGGCTGGTCGATCAGGCGGCCTGGGAGCTGAAGATGGACCCGGCCGAGTTCAGGCGCCGCAACCTGGTGCCGAAGAGCGCCTTTCCCTACAAGATCGCGACCGGCTTCGAATACGATTGCGGCGACTTCGAGGGCGTGCTCGCCGATGCGCTGAAGGCGGCGGACTGGAAAGGGTTCGAGGCGCGCCGCGCGGCCTCGGCCAGGCGCGGCAGACTGCGCGGGCGCGGCATCGCAAACTACATCGAGGCTACGGGCTCGGGCGGATTCGCGCCCTACGACCAGGTGCAGGTGGCGTGGGACGACGAGGCGCGCATCACCCTGCGCGCCACCTCGCACAACCACGGCCAGGGGCACGAGACGGTTTTCGCGCAGATCGTCGCCGGCGCGCTCGGCGTGCCGATGGATTCGATCCGGCTGCGCACCGCGGACCCGGAAATGAACCTGACCGGCAACCCGACCGGCGGCTCGCGCTCGCTGCACGGGGTGGGCAGCGTGATGCTGCTGGCGTCGGAGGAGGTGGTGAAGAAGGGCATGGCGCTCGCCGCCGACGATCTGGAGGTGGCCCAGGCCGACGTCGAGTTCGTCGACGGCCGCTACCGGGTCAAGGGCACCGACCGCGAGGTCGCGATCACGGCGCTGGCGAAAAAGCACCGCGGCGCGCTGGATGTCGACCTCAAGGACAAGAAGGTGGGGTCGACGTTTCCGAACGGCTGCCACATCGCCGAAGTCGAGATCGAGCCGGAGACGGGGATGGTGGAGGTCGTTTCCTACCTCGCCTGCGACGACGCCGGCAACATCATCAACGAGCAGCTGGTCGAGGGCCAGATGCAGGGCGGCATCACGCAGGGCGCGGGCCACATCCTGGGCGAGCAGGCGCTCTACGACCGCGATAGCGGACAGCTGCTAAGCGGCAGCTTCATGGATTACCCGATGCCGCGCGCAATTCTGGTCGACGGCCTGAAGGTGACGCACCACCCGGTGCCGACCAAGACCAATCCGCTCGGCGCCAAGGGCGTCGGCGAGGCCGGCGTCACGGGCTCGATGCCGTGCATCATGAACGCCATCCTCGATGCGCTGCGCAGCGCCGGGGTGACGCACTTCGACATGCCGGCCAGCCCGCACCGCGTGTGGCAGGCGCTGGAAGAGGCGAACAAGGGCAAGCCGCGCGCGATGGCGATCGAGCAGCCGCGCGCGCAGTGAGGAGGGACGCCATATGAAGCCGTCGCTGAAGCCGATCAGGAACGAGTTTCCCTGGGGCGTGATCGAGTGGCTGGCCAACGACGAGGTGGGCAACAGCCGGGAGCTTTCGCTCGCGCGCATGGCGCTGCCGCCGGGCAACGGCACCGAAACGCATATCCACGCCAACTGCGAAGAATCGATTTACGTGGTGCGCGGGGAAGTGGAGTGCCGCATCGGCGAGGACCGCGTGCGGATCAAGGCGGGCGGCCAGTCGGTGGTTCCCAAGGGCGCGGTGCACGGCATCCGCAACGTCGGCGACGCGCCGGCCGAGATCATTCTGTCCTACTCGTCCGCCGCGCGCGCCTTCGAGCTTGCCTGAAGAAGCGGGCTGCGCAACACCCGCACCACCGTCAATCCCTGCACCAGGATCGAGAACACCACCACCGCGTACGTAATGGTGATGAGCGCTCCGCGCGACGCCACGTCCGGCAGCGCCAGCGCCAGCGCGATCGAGATGCCCCCGCGCAGTCCTCCCCAGGTGAGCGCGACGATGACCTTGGGCGGGAACCCGGCGCGCAGCGCGGGCACGAGGGCGGGCAGCGACACCGAGACCAGGCGCGCAAGCAGCACCACCGGGATCGCCAGCACGGCGGCCCAGGCGAACGCCGCCTCGAAGGGCAGCAGCAGCGCCTCCAGCCCGATCAGCACGAACAGGATCGCGTTGAGGATGCCGTCGATGAGCTGCCAGAAGGTATCGAGGTGCTCGCGGGTCCGCTTCGACATGGCGAAGCGCCGGCCGTGGTTGCCGATCAGCAGTCCAGCCACGACGGTGGCGATCGGGCCGGAGAGATGCAGCGCGGTGGCGAGCGCGTAGCCGCCCATGACGAGGGCGAGGGTGATCAGGATCTCGACCTCGTAGTCGTCGACCTGGCGCAGCATCCGGTAGGCGAGATAGCCCGTGAGCAGGCCGAACAGGCCGCCGCCGATCGCTTCCTCGAGGAACAGCGTCACCACGGAGCCGACGGTGGCGGGGTGCTCGCCCGTGGCGATGCTAAGCAGCACCAGGAACACCACCACGCCCACGCCGTCGTTGAACAGGGACTCGCCCGCCATCTTGTTCTCCAGCGCGGTATCGGCGCCCATCGACTTGAGTATGCTCAGCACCGCAATCGGATCGGTGGGTGAGATCAGCGCGCCGAACAGCAGGCAGTAGATCAACGGGACGCTGTGTCCGAGCAATCCGAACAGCCAGTACGTCGCGTAACCGATGATCAGGGTGGAGATGACGACGCCAAGGCTCGCGAGAAAGCCTACCGACCACTTCTGCTGCGCGAGGTCGTTGAGGTTGATGTGCAGTGCGCCTGCGAACAGCAGGAAGCTGAGCATGCCGTGCATCAGCGTCTGGTCGAAGTCGATGTTCGCGAGCGCATGGTGGGCCAGGTCTTCCAAAGCGTGGCTGCCGAACTCCCCGAGCCCCACCGCCACCAGGGAAGTGACGAGCGCGCTCAGCATCAGGCCGATGCTAGCGGGGAGCCGCAGGAAGCGGTAGTTGACGTAGCTGAACAGCGCCGCGAGCGCGATCAGAACCGAAGCCGTGCCCAGGATCGTCATGCTCCCCGACGATACACCCGGCGAGCGCGCCCGCGTCTCGTCTAAACTGGACGACATGCCGTTCCGGTATTTCGCACACGACGCGGACGTGGGAGTGGTCGGCGCCGGCGCCACGCTCGAGCAGGCTTTCGTCGCCGGCGCCGAGGCGGCCTTTTCCCTCATCACGCGCCTCGACGAAGTTCAGCCCCGCGAGCGGCTGGAGCTGGATTTCGAGGAGGCGGACGTCGAGCTCGCCTTCGTGACCTGGATCAACCTGCTGCTCGGCCACGCGCAGGAAAATGGGCTGGTGCTGGGCAAATTCGAGCTCGAGCGGGACGGCGATCACTGGCATGGACGCGCCTGGGGCGAGCCTTGGAGCGCCGGGATGGAGCGCGGCGTCGACGTCAAAGGCGCGACGCTGACCATGCTCTCGGTCGCGCCGGTGGACAGCGGCTGGGAAGCGCGCTGCGTGGTCGACGTCTGAGGCAGCGGACATGGACTTGACGCGTATCAGAGCTATCGACCCCTGGAGCTGGACCGTCCCGCTATCTCCCGGCGAATCGCGCCACGAGGTGAAGCTCTACGGCTCGCGCGAGCTGCTCGAGACCATGGACGACAAGGTTCTCGAGCAGATCACCAACGTCGCGCGGCTGCCGGGACTGGTGGGTGCGGCGATGACCATGCCCGATGCGCACTGGGGCTACGGTTTCCCCATCGGCGGCGTGGCGGCCTTCGATCCCGACCTGGGCGGCATCATCTCGGCGGGCGGCGTGGGCTTCGACATCTCCTGCGGCATCCGCTGCCTGCGCACCGACCTGACGCTGCGCGACATCGCACCGCACATGAAGCGGCTCGCTGACGGCCTGTTCCGCGACATCCCGGCAGGGGTCGGCGAAGGCGGCCAAATCAGGCTCGACGTTGCGCAGCTCGACCGGGTCCTTGCCGGCGGCGCGCGCTGGGCGGTGGAGCAGGGCTACGGCGAAGCGACCGATCTTGAGTACGTGGAGGAGAACGGGTGTGCGTCCGGCGCGGTACCGGCCACGGTCTCCGCGCTGTCGAAAAAGCGGCAGCTGGGCGAGATGGGAACGCTCGGCTCGGGCAACCACTACCTCGAGGTGCAGTGGGTCGAGCGCATCGTCGACCAGGAGGCGGCGCGCGCGTTCGGGCTGTTCGAAGGCCAGATCGTGATCTCGATCCACTGCGGCTCGCGCGGCCTGGGCCACCAGATCGGCACCGAATACCTGGTGAGCCTCGCCAAGGCGGCCGGACGGCTGGGGATCACGCTGCCCGATCGCGAGCTCGCCTGCGCGCCGATCAATTCCGACGAGGGCCAGGCCTATCTCGGCGCCATGCACGCGGCGACCAACTGCGCGCTCGCCAACCGGCAGATCCTCGCGCACCTCGCGCGCCGGGTGTTCGCGCATCAATTCCCAGGTCACAGGCTCGAGACGCTGTTCGACGTGTCGCACAATACCTGCAAGGTCGAGTGGCACGAGGTCGAGGGGCGGCGGCGCCTGCTCTACGTGCACCGCAAGGGCGCGACGCGCGCCTTCGGTCCCGGACATCCCGCGCTTCCGCAACGCTACCGCGAGGTCGGGCAGCCGGTGATCATCGGTGGCAGCATGGGCACGGGGTCGTACATTCTCGGCGGCACCGCCGAGAGCGAAGCGCGCGCGTACAGCTCGGCGAGCCACGGCGCGGGTCGCGCGATGAGCCGCCACGCGGCGCTCAAGCGCTGGCAGGGGCGCGAGCTGCTCAAGGACCTCGAGACCCGTGGCGTGCTGGTGCGCACGCGCTCGATGCGCGGGGCGGCCGAAGAGGCGCCCGGCGCCTACAAGGACGTCGAGCGCGTTGCCGAGGCGACCGAGCGCGCCGGGCTCGCGCGCCGGGTCGCGGTGCTGCGGCCCAAGGTCTGCGTCAAGGGATGATCGCGTGATCGACGCCCTGCGCGAGCCGAAGCGCTACCCGCATCCGGTGGAGCGGGTCGAGGTGCTGGAAACGCACATCTCTTGGGTGCTGCTGGCCGGCGACTATGCCTACAAGCTGAAGAAGCCGGTCAACCTCGGATTTCTCGATTTCAGCAGCCTGGAGGCGCGGCGCTTCTACTGCGAGGAGGAGCTGCGGCTCAACCGGCGCACCGCGCCGCAGCTCTATCTGGAGGTGGTGCCGATTAGCGGCAGCGAATCGGCGCCGCAGCTCGGCGGCAAGGGGGAGGCAATCGAATATGCGGTGAAGATGCGGCGCTTTCCGCAGGAGGCGCTGCTCAGTCGCATGGCGCAGGACGGCGCGCTGGGCGAGGGGCATATCGACGCGCTGGCGCGAGGCATCGCGGCATTCCACTCGCGCGTCGCGCGCGCGGATGCAGCAATCCCATTCGGCTCGGCCGCGGAAGTGCTGGCGCCTGCACTGCAGAATTTCGATCAGATCGAGGCCCTGATCGGCGCCGACGCCGACGTTCCCGAGCTGGAGCGGCTGCGCGCCTGGACGCAGGAGGAACACGCGCGCCTGCGCGCAGAGTTCGAGGCGCGCAAGGCGGCGGGCTTCGTGCGCGAGTGCCACGGCGACCTGCATCTCGGCAACATAGCGCTGCTCGAGGGCGTGCCCACGCCGTTCGACGGCATCGAGTTCAACGAGGCGCTGCGATGGATCGACGTCATGAGCGAAGTGTCGTTCCTGGTCATGGATCTGATCGACCGCAAGTTGCCGCGGCTCGCCTGGCGTTTCCTGAACGGCTACCTGGAGGTGAGCGGCGACTATGCCGGATTGTCGCTGTTGCGGTTCTACCTCGTGTACCGCGCCCTGGTGCGCGCCAAGGTTGCGTGCATCCGGGACCACCAGCCGGGCCTCGACGCGCGAGCGCACGGGCGCGCCGGGCGCGAGTACCTCGAGTACCTGCGGCTTGCGCAGGCACTGGCGGCGCGGCCGCCGCGCGCGCTCATCGTCATGCACGGGGTCGCGGGATCGGGCAAGACCAGCGTCGCGCAGCAGCTGCTCGAAGCGTACGGCGCGGTGCGCCTGCGCTCGGACGTGGAGCGCAAGCGCCTGCAGGGCCTCGAGGCACAGGCTCGCACCGGCTCGGCGCTCGGCGCCGGAATCTATTCGGCGGAGCTCACCGCGCAGACCTACGCGCGACTGGCGGCGCTGTCCGGCGCGGTTCTCGAGGCAGGCTATCCGGCGATCGTGGACGCGACTTTTCTGGCCGCTGCGCAGCGCAGCGCGTTCGCCGCCCTGGCGCACAAGGCAGCTGTGCCCTTCGTGATTGCGGCTTGCGAGGCGCCGGAAGCCGTGCTGCGCGAACGGGTCGCGACAAGGGAACGCGACGCCAGGGACGCCTCCGAAGCGGGCTTGGGGGTCCTCGCGCATCAGCTCGGTTGCCGTGAGCCGCTGACCGAGCCCGAGCGAGCCGTATCGGTTCGCTTCGATGCGGGTCGCGAGTCGAAGGCGGCCGTGGTCGAGCTCGCCCGGCGCCTCGGGCTGCCGCTATCCTAGCGGCGATGCGCTACTTCGACGTTTTCAACGGCGACGCCGACGGCATCTGCGCCTTGCACCAGCTGCGCCTGGCCGAGCCGCTCGACGCCGAGCTGGTGACGGGAGTAAAGCGCGACATCGGCTTGCTTCAGCGCGTCCGCGCCGGCGACGGCGACCGCGTGACCGTGCTCGACGTGTCGCTCGAGCGCAATCGGGCTGCGCTGCTGGCGCTGCTGAAACGCGGCGTCAGGGTGCGCTATTTCGATCACCACGCGGCCGGCGAAGTCCCGTCGCACCCGGGGCTCGAGCCGCACATCGACGAGTCGGCCGGGGTCTGTACCAGCATCCTGCTCGATCGCTACCTGGAGGGGCGATTCCGCGCCTGGGCCGTGGTCGGCGCTTTCGGCGACGGCATGCCCGAGGCCGCGCTGCGGTTGGCGTCGGGTCTGCGCCTCGAGGCCGAGCCGCTGGCGGCGCTGCGCGAGCTCGGCGAGAACCTGAACTACAACGCTTACGGCGACAGCGAAGCGGACTTGCTGGTGCCGCCGGCGGATCTTTACCGGCTTGTAAGCCGCTTCACCGATCCGTTCCGGTTGCTCGAAACGGAACCGCTGCTGCAGCGGCTGGGGGAGGAGCGTCGGGCGGACCTGGGGCGGGCGCAGGTGCTCGCGCCGCGGCGCGCCTCGGAGCACGCGGAAGCATTCGTGCTGCCCGACGCGCCGTGGGCGCGACGCGTCAGCGGCAGCTTCGCCAACCGGCTGGCGGCCGCGGACCCGGCGCGGGCGCACGCCGTTCTGACACCGAATATGCGCGGTGGCTACAGCGTCAGCGTGCGCGCAGCGAGCGGCGGTGAGTTTTCCGCCGCGGACCTCTGCCGCAGCTTCGGCGGCGGCGGGAGGCGCGAGGCCGGCGGCATCGACCACCTCGAGCCGGCGCGGCTCGACGCGTTGCTTTGTGCGCTCGAGGCGGGGATGCGACGCGGCTGAACGCGGTATAGTCGGACCTAGTGAAGAGAGGATGAATTTGGCGAGGAGAAGGAGTGGCGGAGAATCCATTCGACCGTGAGGCCGCGGCGGCCTACCTGATGAGCGCACTGACGCGCGACCGCTTTGTTCTGTACTGTCAGCCGATCGTGCAGGTGGAGGCGCCGGAAGCCGATCAGAAGTTCTTTGAGGTGCTGGTGCGATTTCGAGACGAGGAGGAGGGCCTGCTTCCGCCCGGGTCGTTCATTCCGATTCTGCAGGAGGCGGGGCTGATGCCGCTGCTCGACAGGTGGGTGGTGGCGACCGCGATCCGGAAGTTGCGCGGCGCCGGGCGAGGCGGCGGTGCGGTACTGCGCTTCAGCGTCAACCTGTCTGCCGAAGCGCTGGTCGACAAGACCTTCCCGGAGTTCGTTGCCGCCGAGCTCGCCGGCGCGTCGGACCTGGCGCAACGGCTGATGCTCGAAATACCGCTGCACGAGACCGCCCAGCGACCCGAGGAGTTCGGCGCCGCGGTGTCCGCGTTGACCGCGCTCGGCTGCGCCGTGGCGGTGTCGGGCGTGTCCCAGGACAGCGAAGAGATCGGCCGCCTGTACGAGATCGGCGTGCGCTACGTCAAAGTCAACGGTGCCAGCGCACTGCGCGACGAGCCGAATCCCGATGCGTTGGAGAGACTGCGCAGCCTGGGCGACACCTGCCGTGGACTCGGCATGAAGATGATCGCCGAGTCGGTGGAGCGCATCGAGGCGCTCGGCCTGCTTGCGTTGCTGAACGTAGAGTTTGCCCAAGGGTTCGCCCTCGGCGAACCAAAGCCCCTTTAAAATCAAAGCTGTAATGAAATAGAGGTCTTGTTGTAAATAATAATGATTATCGTTTATACTTTGTTTGCCATGCGCCGGCTCCTAATCGTCTTGCTCCTTCTGCCCTCCCTATGCCTTGCGGCGGACGCCGAATTCCGCCTCTCCATCCGCGACCACCGCTTCGAGCCCGCCGAGCTTCGGGTCCCGGCGGGAAAGCGGATCAGGCTCACCATCGTCAACCAGGACGCCGCCGCGGAGGAGTTCGAGAGCTACGAGCTGCATCGCGAGAAGCTCATTCCGGGCAATTCGAGCGGCAGCGTCTACATCGGGCCGCTCGAGCCGGGGCGCTACCCGTTCTTCGGCGACTTCCATCCGCAGACCACCACCGGCGTGATCGTCGCCGAGTGAACCACGATCTGGAGCTTTGAATGTATCGGGGCATTGCCTTCGCTGTCGGCGCCGCCGCGCTTTCTCTTTCCACACTGTGCGCTGCAGGTCCCGCGGACTACGTCTATACCCCGGCTGTCGAATACGGCGAACGGGAAATCGATTTCAAGGCGGGGCGCGCCAATACGCACGACGCGGATCAGCAAAGCGCGGCTTCGCTCGGCTTCGGTTACGGTGCGACGCAACATTGGTTTACCGAGTTCTACGCCAAGTACGAGAGTAGCGGCTCCGGCGCAGTGCATTTCGACGCCTGGGAATGGGAGAACAAGTTCCAGCTCACGGAGACCGGGCAATATCCGGTCGATGCCGGATTCGTGGTCGAGCTCGAGCGGCCGCAGGACCACAGCGAAGGATACGAAGTCAGATTCGGCCCCCTGTTGCAGACCGATCTCGGCAAGCTGCAGCTGAACGGCAACCTTCTGTTCGAGCGACACTACCGCGCGAGCGAGAGCGGGCCGATGGAGTTCGGCTACCAGTGGCAGGCGAAGTATCGCTGGGCGCAGGCGTTCGAGTTCGGCTTGCAGGGCTTCGGCGACGTCGGCCCCTGGGACGACTGGAATCCGTCCGAGCAGCAGTCGCATCGCTTCGGTCCCGCCGTGTTCGGCAAGATCCCGGTGGGCGTGCACAAGGCGATTCGGTACAACGCGGCGCTGCTGTTCAAGGCGTCTTCCGGCGCCCCGGACAACACCTTCCGGATGCAGGTCGAATACGAGTTCTAGGCGCGGACCGCCGCGTCGGCGCGCGACTGAATGCGCTTGTCCGGCTGTTGCCGCAAATCGAGGGGCGAAACTACGATGGCGGGCGTAAGCACCGCGGAATGCAGCGAAGAAATCTGCAGCCCGACGTCCATGAAGTAATAGAACAGGAACATCAGCGCCATGACGCTCATCCCCGCCGTGAGCCGCAGGCTGGATTGGTTCATGCGCGCGGTCGCGCCGTTCGACGACGGCGTGATCGTATCGACGTATTCATCGATCGCGCGCAGCGACCTGAGCTTCCGACCGGTCCGCTGCTCGAGATAGCTGAGCAGATGCTCGCTCGATTCGATCGCATTGTCGGTCGGCTCCATGGCGCCGCGAATTCCCCCTTAAGGTCAGAACCTGCCACGGCTGCCCGGCGCGCGCAATGAAGGAATCCCGCAGTTCGCGCAGACATTTATCTCCGCGTCCACTTCCGGTTTTGGCAAACGCGGCGCGAGTGATCGGCTAGGTGGTGGAGGCGGCGGGAATCGAACCCGCGTCCGCAAGCCCTACACAGTCAGGACTACATGCTTAGCCTGGTCATTTGGATCTCGCCTCGCGCCCGCCGACCGGCAGGCTGACGCTCAGCCAGCCGCTTCGACGGATCCGCGTGGCCAAGCGGCCAGACCGCGCAGAGAGGCTGATGTGAATGACGCTGCACCCCTTTCGGGGCCTAGCCCATCAGCAAGCTAGTGCAGCGTCTAGCCGGTGTTAGGCGGCTAGAGCGAAACGCTCGTCGTTGGCGTTTGTGTGTTTCCAGACTGGATTTGCGAGGTGATCTGGTCCTCGGCATGCCCTGCGCTGCTTCGCGACCCACGTCGAGACCAAGTCGCCCCCCGTGATCGTGTTACTGCGCGCTTCATTGTCTCATATCGGGGCGGAGGAGGGGTTTTTCAAGCCGCTCGCGGCGGCTCAGAGCAGTGCGACGAGGTCGAGCGGATGGGCGATCACGGCGTCCGCCCCCCAGCTGCGCGGGCCGCCGTTGTCGATACCGTGGTAGCCATACTCGACCGCGATGGCGCGCATGCCGGCGGCGTGCGCGGCCTGCACGTCGCGCAGGTCGTCGCCCACGTAGCAGCATTGCGCGGGCGCCAGCGCCAGCGCGCCGGCGGCGTGCAGCAGCGGCGCGGGATGCGGTTTGGAGTGCGGCGTCGTATCTCCGCAAACCACGCAGTCCGGCGCGACGCCCAGCGCCGCCACCAGCGGCGCGGTGAAGCGGGTGGCCTTGTTGGTGACGATTCCCCAGGCGAGGCCACGAGCGCCGAGCGCCCCGAGCAGCTCCGTGATTCCCGGAAACAGCCTGGTGTCGACGCATATGTGCGCGTCGTAATGCTTCAGGAACGCCTCGCGCATGCTCTCGTACGCCTGGTCCTCCGGCATCAGTCCGAGGCCCACGCGGAGCAGGCCGCGCGCGCCGCTGGAGGCGTAGGGGCGCACCTCGTCGACCGACAGGGCCGGGAATCCGCGCTCGGCGCGCAGGCGGTTGATCGCCGCGCCCAGGTCCGCGGCGGTGTCGGCCAGCGTGCCGTCGAAATCGAACAACACGGCGCGCGTCGCGCGCCGCGCCGACTGCTCAATCATTGCGCACGCAGCGAACGAGGTAATTGACGCTGCAGTCGCGACCGAGGGCGTAGCTGCGGGTAAACGGGTTATACGTCATTCCAATCACTTCCTGGGGCACAAGCCCGGCGGCGCGACACCATTGCGCAAGCTCGTGCGGCTTGATGAAGCGTGAATAGTCGTGCGTGCCCTTCGGCAGCAGCTTGAGAACATACTCGGCACCGACGACCGCGAACAGGTAGGACTTGGGGTTGCGGTTGATGGTGGAGAAAAACGCCCGACCGCCCGGCGCGATCATCCGCGCGCAGGCCGCGACGGTGCTGGCCGGGTCGGGCACGTGCTCCAGCATTTCCATGCAGGTCACGACATCGAACGCGCCCGGGTGCGTTTCGGCGTAGTCCTCCGCCGATGTCATCTCGTAATGCACCGGCAGCCTGCTTTCGCGCAGGTGGAGCTGCGCGACCCTCAGCGCCTTGTCGGCGAGGTCGATGCCGGTCACCCGTGCGCTGCGTGCCGCCATTGCCTCGGCGAGGATGCCGCCGCCGCAGCCGACGTCGAGCACCGCCTTGCCGGACAGCCGCGCATGGCGGTCGATCCACTCCAGGCGCAACGGGTTGATCTCGTGCAACGGGCGGAATTCGCTCGCCGGATCCCACCAGCGATGGGCGAGCTCGCTGAATTTCTCCAACTCGGCCGGGTCGACGTTCGGGGTCGCGCTCATTTGATTTTTGATGGGGCTCTGATCCGGGATGTGTTCGCCAGCATGCTACGGCGCGCCGGCAAAAAAAAGCCCTGCTTGGGCAGGGCTTTCCGTTGCGCTGCGACGTCAGTTGCTCTGCGTGCCGATCACCTCGATCTCCACGCGCCGGTTCGGTGCCAGACACTTGATCCTCGCCGGCCTGCTCATGCTCTTCGGGCAGTCTTTAACCTGTTGCGTCTCGCCCTTGCCCTCGGTGTAAATGCGGTTGGGATCAACCCCCTTGGGCACCAGGAAGGCTTTCACCGCATCGGCGCGGCGCACCGAAAGCTTCTGGTTGTACTCGGAGCTGCCGAGCGGGTCGGTATGGCCAATGGCGATCACGACCTCGAGATTCAGCGCCGAGACCTTGCTCGCCAGATCGTCCAGCTTCGCCCTGTCTGCCGGCGTGAGCACCGACTTGTTGAAGTCGAACAGCACGTCGGACTTGAGCGTGACCTTGCGCTCGACCACCACGGGCGCGGGCATCGGCGCAGGGGCGGGCTTCGGCGCCGGCGCGGCCATCGGGGGCGGTGCGGGCATCGGCGCGGGGGCGGGCATCGGCGCAGGCGCAGGCTTCGGCGCCGGCGCGGCCATCGGCTTCGGCATCTTCACCAAATCCGGATCGCATTCGGCGGTCGCCATCGCAGCCGTCCAGTAGCCTGCGCGCCAGCACAGCCCGGCGCCAGCCTTCCAGACAATGCCGCCGGCGGCAGAGGAGGTCCAGTAGCCGCTGTCCGATTGCGCGGCCGCAGTGAACGATGTCGCCGACAGGGCCAGGCCTGCGGCGACGACAATCGACATCCAAGTCGTCTTGGTCATATGAACATTTCTCCGGAGTGAGCAGGCTGCGAGAACAGTTCCCGCATGTCAGAAATGTGCAGGATTGGGAAGGGGCCCACTAATCAGGGGAGCAAGTACAGGCAGTACAGGCTCAAGACAGTGAATTTTGCCACATTTCGCAGCGCGAGTCCAAGTCGGCGAAGGCCGGGTTGTGCAGCACTCCTTCGCGCAGGACCGGCCGTCCCGCCACCCAGACGTGGCTGACGTGCTCGCGGCCGGCGGCGTAAATGAGATGCGATACGACGTCGTAGCACGGCTGCAGCTCGGGCCCGCTTATGCGTACGGCGGCGAGATCGGCTTGCTTGCCTTCCGCGATCGTTCCGATGCGGGATTCCAGCCCAAGCGCGCTAGCGCCGCCCAGCGTCGCGGCGCGCAACGCGGCGTGCGCCGGCATCGCCTCGGCATCGCCCGCGACAGCCTTTGCGAGCAGCGCGGCGGTGCGCATTTCCTGGAACATGTCGAGGCGGTTGTTGCTCGCCGCGCCGTCGGTGCCGAGCGCGACGTTGACGCCGGCTTTCAGCAGCGCGGCGACCGGCGCGAAGCCGCTGGCGAGCTTCAGGTTCGATGACGGACAGTGCACCACGGAGCAGCCGTGGCGCGCGAGCAGGGCAATTTCCGCTTCGGAGACGTGCACCGCGTGCACGGCGATGAGAGCGGGACTGAGAAGTCCGAGGCGGTGCAGGCGCTCGAGCGGCCGAGCGCCGTGCTCATGCTCGGAGCGCGAGACCTCGTCCGCGGTCTCGTGCAGGTGCAGGTGCACCGGCAGGTCGAGCTCCGCCGCAAGCTTCGCGACCTTGCCGAAGCTCTCGTCGGAAACCGTGTACGGCGCATGCGGCGCCAGGCAGAAGCTGAGCAGCGGCTCGTCTGCGTAACGATCGCGCAGGGCAAGACCCTTGCGCAGATAATCGTCGGCGTCCGCCGCGTAGGCTGACGGAAAGTCGATCACGATCGCCCCCAGCGACGCGCGCATCTTCGCCTCGAGCGCCGCTTCCAGAGCCGCCTCCGGGAAGTAGTACATGTCGTTGAAGCAGGTGATCCCGCCGCGCAGCATCTCGGCGCAGGCGAGCAAGGTCCCATCCCTCACGAATTGCGGCGATACGTGCCTGGCTTCGGCCGGCCAGATGTGTTCCTGCAGCCAACGCATCAGCGGCATGTCGTCCGCGATGCCCCGCATCAGCGACATCGCCGCATGCGTATGAGCGTTCACCAGGCCGGGAATCAGCGCGTGTTCGGGAAGGGCAAGCGCCGGATACTGGGCAAAGCGCCGCCGGGCGGCCTCGACGGGCAGCACGGCCTCGATGCGTCCGTCGCGCACCGCCACCGCGTGCTGTTCGAGCACCGAGCCTGCCGGCTCGACCGGTACCAGCCAGCGTGGAAGGATCAGCGTAGTCGTGGTTTCTGGCACAGAAAGGCCCGTCGAGCGGACCTCCCTCCGTTTTGTTCTGGCTGACCCGCCTCGACGCAAGGACGCGGACTTCGCGGGCGATTCGTCGCATTTTAGGCATAGCGCGAGCGCGGCGACAAGGCGGCGCCGAAGCGTGCCCGCCCCGGAGGCGGAAAACCCTGTCGCGGCAAGCGATGAGCAGGCGTCTGCATGCTAAAATTTCATGTTCTTCCGCAGCCTGTCTATGGATCAATTCGCCAAGGAAACGCTCCCGGTAAGCCTCGAAGAGGAGATGCGCCGGTCGTATCTCGACTACGCGATGAGCGTCATCGTGGGGCGCGCGCTGCCCGACGTGCGGGACGGGCTCAAGCCGGTGCATCGGCGAATCTTGTACGGCATGAACGAGCTCGGCAACTACTGGAACCGCCCGTACAAGAAGTCCGCGCGCGTCTCGGGGGACGTCATGGGCAAGTACCACCCGCACGGCGACGCCGCGATCTACGACACGATGGTGCGCATGGCGCAATCCTTCAGCCTGCGCTACTTGCTGATCGACGGGCAGGGGAACTTCGGTTCGATCGACGGCGACAATGCGGCAGCGCCGCGCTATACCGAGGTGCGGCTGACCAAGTTCGCGCATGAAATGCTGGCCGATATTGACCGCGAGACGGTCGATTTTGTGCCCAACTACGACGGACAGGAGCAAGAGCCGGCAGTCCTGCCGGCACGCGTGCCGAACCTGCTGGTCAACGGGTCTTCCGGCATCGCCGTTGGCATGGCGACCAATATTCCGCCGCACAACCTGTCTGAGGTGATCGACGCCTGCTTGCACGTGCTGCACCATCCTCAATGCGCGATCGAGGAGCTGATCAAGCTGATGCCGGCGCCGGACTTTCCGACAGCCGGCATCATCTACGGCGTTTCCGGCGTGCTCGAGGGCTATCGTACAGGGCGAGGCCGGGTCGTCATGCGCGCACGCACGCACTTCGAAGACATCGGCAAGGGCGACCGACAGGCGATCATCGTCGACGAGCTTCCCTATCAGGTAAACAAGAAGACGCTTCTCGAGAAAGTTGCCGAGCTGGTGGTGGACAAGAGGATCGAGGGCATTTCCGACATTCGGGACGAATCCGACAAGGACGGGATGCGCGTGGTTATAGAGCTCAAGCGCGGCGAGATCCCCGAGGTCGTGCTCAACAACCTGTACAAGCTGACCCAGCTGCAGGACACCTTCGGCATGAACATGGTCGCGCTGGTGGACGGACAGCCGAAGGTGCTCGACTTGAAGTCGATACTTGAGGCGTTCATTTCACATCGGCGCGAGGTAGTAACGCGGCGCACCGTTTTCGAGTTGCGCAAGGCGCGCGAGCGCGGCCACGTGCTCGAGGGGCTCGCCGTGGCGCTATCGAACGTGGACGAGGTGATCGAGCTGATCAAGAAAGCACCGACGCCGGCGGACGCGAAGCGGGGGCTGATGGCGAAGCTGTGGCAGTCGCCGCTGGTGCGCGAAATGTTGGCTCGCGCCTCGGCCGAACAGTTCCGGCCCGAGGGGCTGGCAGCCGAATTCGGTCTCGGCAATGAAGGTTACCGGCTTTCCGACGAGCAGGCGCAGGCGATTCTGGAACTGCGGCTGCAGCGCCTTACCGGACTCGAGCAGGACAAGATCCGCGACGAATATCGGGAGGTGATGGAAACCATCGCCGACCTGCTGGACATTCTCGACAAGCCCGCCCGCGTGGTGGCGATCATTGCCGACGAGCTGGCAAAGGTAAGGCAGGAGTTCGGCGATGCGCGCAAGAGCGAGATCGTGACTGTCGCCGAGGATATCTCGCTCGAGGACCTGATCGCGCCGCAGGACATGGTGGTGACCTTTTCCCACGGCGGCTACGCCAAGTCGCAGCCCCTCGCGGACTACCGGGCACAGCGGCGCGGCGGGCGCGGCAGAATGGCGGCGGCGACCAAGGAAGACGACTTCATCGAGCGACTGTTCGTCGCCCACTCGCACGACTACCTGCTGTGCTTCTCCAGCCGCGGCCGCCTGTACTGGCTGAAAGTATACGAGGTGCCGCAGGGCAGCCGCGCCAGCCGCGGCAAGCCTGTGGTGAACATGTTCCCGCTCGAGGAGGGCGAGAAGATCACCGCGGTGGTTCCGGTGCGCGAGTTCGACGATCAGCACTACGTCTTCATGGCGACAGCGCAGGGCACCGTGAAGAAGACCGCGTTGGCGGATTTTTCGCGCCCGCGGCCCTCGGGAATCATCGCCGTCAATCTCGACCATGGCGACTACCTCGTCGGTGCGGCGTTGACCGACGGCAGCTGCGACGTGATGCTGTTCTCGTCGGAGGGCAAGGCGATCCGCTTTTCCGAGGATGACGTGCGGCCGATGGGGCGCCAGGCGACCGGCGTGCGCGGCATGCGCCTGGGCGCAGGCGCGCACGTGGTCTGCATGCTGGTGGCGCGCAACGAGGAGCAGACCGTGCTCACCGCCACCGAGAACGGCTTCGGCAAGCGCACCGCAGTGAGGGAATACACGCGCCACGGTCGCGGGGGGCAGGGGATGATCGCGATTCAGGCTTCGGACCGCAACGGGCAGCTGGTCGGCGCGGTGATGGTGGACGACCGCGACGAGGTGATGCTCATCTCCACCGGCGGCGTGCTGATCCGCACCGCGGTGGCGCAGATCCGCGAGCAGGGCCGCAGTACCCAGGGCGTTACCCTGATCGCACTCGACGAGGGGGAGAAGCTCGCGGGGCTCGAGCGCATCGACGAGCGCGACGATCAGGTGAACGGCAACGGCTCCGGAGGCGAGGAAGGCGGCGCGGAGGCGGCTGCCGTGCCGCCCGGCGAGACGCTGCACTGATGTCGCGCCTGTTCAATTTCAGCGCCGGGCCGGCGATCCTGCCGGAGGAGGTCCTGGCGCGCGCCGGCGACGAAATGCTCGATTGGCACGGCTCGGGCATGTGCGTGATGGAGATGAGCCATCGCGGCAAGGAGTTCGGCACCATCGCGGACGAGGCCGAGCAGGACCTGCGCGAGCTGATGTCGATCCCGCCGCAGTACAAGGTGCTCTTCCTGCAGGGCGGCGCGACGCTGCAGTTCGCGCAAGTGCCGATGAATCTGCTGAACGGCAAGGGCAAGGCGGACTACGTGCTGACGGGGGAGTGGTCGAAGAAGGCGATCAAGGAAGCAAAGGCCTACTGCGACGTGCATGTCGCGGCCAGCTCGGAGGACCGCAGCTTCACCTATGCGCCGCGGCAGGAGGCATGGAGCCTGAGCGCCGACGCGGCTTACGTGCATTACTGTTCGAACGAGACCATAGGCGGGGTAGAGTTCAACTGGATTCCGGATTGCGGGGACGTTCCGCTGGTCGCCGATGCGTCCTCGCATATCCTTTCGCGGCCGATGGAGGTGTCGAAGTTCGGGCTGATCTACGCTGGCGCGCAGAAGAACATCGGCCCCGCGGGGCTCACCATCGTTATCGTGCGCGAGGATCTGATCGGGCACGCGCAGAAGGGCACGCCGACGGTGATGGACTACAAGCAACAGGCGGATTCGCGCTCGATGCTCAACACGCCGGCGACGTACTCGATCTACATCGCGGGGCTGGTGCTCAAATGGGTCAAGCGCGCCGGCGGGCTGGCCGGCATCGAGCAGCACAATCTGATCAAGTCGAACCTGCTCTACGATTTCCTCGACCGCAGCGCTTTCTTCAATAATCCGGTGGCGAAGACCGACCGCTCGCGCATGAACGTGCCGTTCACGCTTGCTGACCCGAAGCTGGACGCCGAGTTCCTCAAGGGCGCCGAGAAGCGCGGCATGGTTCAGTTGAAGGGCCATCGGTCGGTGGGCGGCATGCGTGCGTCGATCTACAATGCGATGCCTCTCGAGGGAGTGCAGCGCCTGGTCGCGTACATGAAGGAATTCGAAGCGCGGTATGGCTAAGCCCGCTGCGCGCAAGACCGAGATCCTGGTCCTGAACCAGATCTCGCCGCTGGGACTGAAGCAACTCCCTGCCGAGCGCTACTCTACCGTCAAGGAATCGCAGTCTCCGGACGCGATTCTGGTCCGCTCCCACGATCTGCACGGCTATGCGTTCGGCGCCAACCTGAAGGCGGTCGGGCGCGCGGGCGCCGGGGTCAACAACATCCCGGTGAGCGAGCTGTCGGCGCGCGGCATCCCGGTCTTCAATGCGCCCGGAGCCAACGCGAACGCGGTGAAGGAACTCGTGCTTGCGGGAATGCTGCTGACTGCGCGCAATCTGGCGCCGGCACTGGGGTTCGTGCGCGGCCTTGATCCGCGTGCAGCAGATCTGGAGCGCGCAGTCGAGGACGGCAAGAAGCAGTTCGCCGGCGTCGAACTGCCCGGACACACTCTCGGCGTCATCGGCCTGGGCAAGGTCGGCAGCATGGTTGCCGACGCGGCGATCAGGCTCGGCATGCACGTGCTCGGCTACGACCCCGAGATCACGGTCGACGCGGCGTGGGGCCTGCCGTCCCAGGTGCGCCGCGCCAACTCGATCGACGAGGTGCTGAAGGCGAGCCACTTCGTCACGCTGCATGTGCCGCTGCTGGATTCGACCCGCAACTTGATCGGTACACGGAACGTCGACCAGTTCCGGGGCGGGGCGGTTCTGCTCAATTTTTCGCGCGAGGGGGTAGTCGAGAATGGCGCGGTTCTGAAAGCCCTGGGCGCTCATCGGCTGAAGTACTACGTGAGCGATTTCCCCGCGCCCGAACTGATCGCAAAGCCGGGCGTCGTGGCGCTGCCGCATCTCGGCGCTTCGACGCGCGAGGCGGAGGAGAACAGCGCGGTGATGGTCGTGAATCAGGTGCGCGACTATCTCGAGGACGGCATTCTGCGCAACGCGGTCAATTTTCCGGAGGCGACCATGGCGCGCGAATCCCCGTACCGGCTGGCGATTGCGAACGCAAACGTGCCGGACATGCTGGCGCGGATCTCGCATGTTCTCGGCAGCGGCGGAATCAACATCCACAACATGCTGAACAAGTCGCGGGCAGACATGGCGTATACGCTTGTCGACGTCGACAGCGAGGTGCCGCAGCAAACGCTCGACGAACTGCGTCTGATCGACGGCGTGCTCGGTGTGCGCTATCTTCCGAAATAGAACAACAAAGGCCATCGACAATCCTTCGGACGGGACGGGCAGGCAGTGGGTGAAATCGACAAGCTCCGCAGCCAGATCGATGCGATCGACGACGATCTGCTGGCGCTCGTCAACCGGCGGGCGGACCTCGCGCGCCGCATAGGCGAGCTGAAGGCGGGAGGCAGCGCCTACCGCCCCGAGCGAGAGGCCGAGATCCTGCGACGCCTGATCGAGGCCAATCCGGGTCCGTTGACGGGGGAGCGGGTCGGTGCCGTGTTCCGCGAGGTAATTTCCGGCTGCCGGGGGATGGAGACCGCGATCCGCGTGGCGTACCTCGGGCCGGAAGGCACCTTCAGCGAACAGGCGGTGAGGAAGCAATTCGGGCAGGCCGCGGAGGCGCTGGCCGGGGTGTCGGTGGATGAGGTATTTCGCCACTGCGAGTCCGGAGCAGTGCAGTTCGCCGTCGTGCCGGTGGAGAACTCCACCGAGGGCGCCGTGGGCCGCACGCTCGATCTTCTGCTGGTGACGCCGCTGCGGATCTGCGGCGAGGTAGAGTTGCGCGTGCACCAGAACCTGATGGCGCGCGCAGCCGACCTGAAGTCGGTGCGGCGGCTGTATTCGCACGCACAATCGCTTGCCCAGTGCAACACATGGCTTAACCGGAATCTGCCGAATGCGGAGCGTGTTCCGGTGGTGTCGAACGCCGAGGCCGCGCGGCTGGCAGCGGAGGAAGAGAATTCGGCGGCGATCGCCGGATCGGGGGCGTCCGAGCGTTACGACCTGAAGCTGCTCGCACGTTCGATAGAGGACGACCCGACCAACACCACGCGCTTCCTCGTACTCGGCAACCTCGATTGCGCGCCCAGCGGTGACGACCGTACCTCGATGGTGATGTCGGCCGAGAACAAGCCCGGCGCGGTTCACGCGCTGCTCTCGCCGCTGGCCGCGAACGGCGTCAGCATGACCCGGATCGAATCGCGCCCGTCGCGCGCAATGCGCGATGCGCTCTGGGAGTACGTCTTCTTCATCGACGTGCAGGGCCACCAGAAGGACAGGCGCGTTGCCGCAGCGCTTGCCGAGCTGCGACAACAGGCACCGTTCCTGAAAGTCCTCGGCTCCTACCCCGCGGCGGTCGCGTAGCGCGAAATCACCATGGCCGCTTTGCCGAAAAATATGGACCTCTGCGAACTGTCCCCTTCCTATGTGCGCTCGATCGCGCCCTATCAGCCGGGCAAGCCGATCTCCGAGCTCGCGCGCGAAATGGGATTGGACGAGAAGACCATCGTCAAGCTGGCGTCGAACGAAAATCCGCGCGGCATCGGGCCGCGCACCCGCGCCGCGATCGATGCCGCCGTGGCCGACGTCGCGCGCTATCCCGACGGCAACGGTTACGAGCTGAAGCTCGCGCTGTCCAAGCGTTACGGCGTCGATATGTCCTCGATCGTGCTCGGCAACGGATCGAACGACGTTCTCGAGCTGGTCGCGCTGGCGTTTCTCGGCGCCGGGCGCTCGGCGGTGTTCTCGCAGCACTGCTTCGCCGTCTATCCGCTCGCGACGCAGGCGCGTGGCGCGCGCTCCATCGTGGTTGCGGCGAAGGAATTCGGGCACGACCTCGACGCGATGGCGGCGGCAATCGCTGACGACAGCTACGTGGTATGGATCGCCAACCCGAACAACCCGACCGGCACCTACGCGTTCCCGCAGCAGCTCGAGGCGTTCATCAAGCGCGTCCCGGAGCGGGTCATCGTGGTGCTGGACGAGGCCTACAACGAATACCTGCCGGCCGACGCCAAGACCGATACCGTGAAATGGCTCAGGCGCCATCCGAACCTGGTCATCACGCGGACGTTCTCGAAGGCTTACGGTCTGGCCGGCCTTCGGGTCGGTTACGCGCTGGGGCATCCATCGGTTGCCGACCTGATGAATCGCGTGCGCCAGCCTTTCAACGTCAACAGCATCGCGCTCGCGGCGGCGACGGCGGCGCTGGGCGACATGGAGTTCGTCGCCAAGAGCTATGCCGAGAACCTCCAGGGGCTGCGGCAGCTCGAGGAAGGAGCGAAGGCGCTCGGCATCGAGTACATCCCGTCTTTCGGCAATTTCATCACCCTTCGCGTCGGCAGGGCGGGCGAGGTGTTCAAGCGCTTGCTGCGGCGCGGCGTCATCGTGCGACCGGTCGGCGGTTACGAGCTGCCCGAATACCTGCGCGTGACCGTCGGCACGCCGGCCGAGAACGAGACGCTCCTGGCGGCGCTCAACGCCAGCCTGAAGGAATGAACCAGGGCGGGAGCGCATCGGACGCGCGCTTCGGACGCGTCGCGGTCATCGGGGTGGGGCTTATCGGCGGTTCGTTCGCACTGGCGCTCAAGGCGGCAAAGGCCTGTACGCAAGTCGTCGGGGTGGGACGCAACAAGGCCAATCTGGACGCGGCCGTGGCGCGAGGCGTGATCGACGTCGCCGTGGGCGATGTCGCGCAAGCAGCGGCCGGCGCCGATCTGGTCCTGGTTGCGATCCCGGTGGCGCAGTTCGCCGACGTGTTCGGCGCGCTCGCGCCGGTGCTCGCGCCGGGTGCGCTGGTGACCGACGCGGGCAGCACCAAGCGCGACGTGATCGCTGCGGCCCGCGCGGGCCTCGGCGCACGAATCGCGCAATACGTGCCGGCGCATCCGATTGCCGGCGCAGAGCATAGTGGGGTCGCTGCGGCCAAGGCGGACCTGTTCCGCGGCAAGCGCGTCGTTCTCGCGCCGCTCGCCGAGAATCGACCGCAGTCGGTCGCGCGGGTCGCGGCAGCGTGGCAGGCCTGCGGCGCGCGCGTCGCGAACATGTCAGCGGAAGAGCACGACGCGGTGTTCGCCGCGGTAAGCCATCTTCCGCATCTGCTCGCCTTCGCGCTGGTGCACGACCTGGCCGAGCGCCCGAACTCGGCGCAGTTGTTCGGCTACGCTGCGGGCGGATTCCGCGATTTCACGCGCATCGCGTCCAGCCACCCGGAGATGTGGCGCGACATCTGCGTCGCCAACCGCGACGCGCTGCTGGTGGAGCTGGAGCGCTACGGCGCGCAGCTCGATTCCATCCGTGCCCTGCTCGCGGACGGCGACGCCGCCGGCCTGGAGGAGGTCTTCGCCAAGGCCCGCGCAGCCCGCAATCGCTGGCTGGACGGCGATTACGATTTCTGAGACCGCGACCGTGGACACCCTGAGGCTCAAGCCGATCCGGCGCGTGGCGGGACGGGTGCGGCTGCCCGGTTCGAAGAGCATCTCGAACCGGGTGCTGCTGCTGTCGGCGCTCGCGAGCGGCGAAACCCGCGTCGGCGGATTGCTGGACGCGGACGACACCATGGTCATGCTCGAAGCGCTGCAGCGTTTGGGTGTTGCCTGGCGGCGCGATGGCGGCGTGCTCCGCGTATCCGGCGTTGGAGGCGCCTTTCCGGTTCGCGACGCCGAGCTTTGGCTCGGCAACGCGGGAACCGCGTTCCGCCCGCTTACCGCCGCGCTCGCGCTCTCGGGCGGCGAGTACCGCATGTCCGGGGTGGCGCGCATGCACGAGCGACCGATCCGAGACCTGGTGGAGGCTTTGCGTCGTCTCGGGGCGCGGATCGATTATCTGGGCAGTGAAGGCTATCCACCGCTTGCGGTCCATCCGGGGCGGCCGCACATCGACGCGCCGGTGCGCGTACGCGGCGATGTTTCGTCGCAGTTCCTCACTGCCGTGCTGATGGCCTTGCCGCTGGTGCAGGCGCCGGTGAGCGTCGAGGTCGAGGGCGAGCTGATCTCGAAGCCCTATGTCGAGATTACCATCAACCTGATGCGCCGCTTCGGTGTCGAGGTGGCGCGCGAGGACTGGCGCAGCTTTCGCGTGCCGCAGGCGCGCTACGTCAGTCCCGGCGAAATCACGGTCGAAGGCGATGCGTCGTCCGCCTCGTACTTCCTGGCCGCGGCCGCCATCGGCGGCGGCCCGGTACGCGTCGAGGGTGTCGGACGCGGCAGCATCCAGGGCGACTTGCGCTTCGCGGAGGTGCTCGAGCGCATGGGCGCACAGGTCAGCATGGGCGCAGACTGGGTCGAAGTGTCGTGCGACACCCGGCTGAAGCCGCTCGACATGGATCTCAACCACATTCCCGATGCGGCGATGACCGCCGCGGTGATGGCGCTGTTCGCCGACGGGCCGAGCACGCTGCGCAATATCGCGAGTTGGAGGGTCAAGGAGACCGATCGCCTGGCTGCGATGGCCACCGAGTTGCGCAAGCTCGGGGCGGAGGTGGAGGAGGGCTCCGATTGCCTGCGCATCGTTCCGCCGGCGCGTCTTGCTGCCGACGTCGCGATCGATACCTACGAGGATCACCGCATGGCGATGTCCTTCTCCCTCGCCGCGCTCGGCGGCGTACCGGTGCGGATAAACGATCCGGGCTGCGTCGCCAAGACCTTCCCGGACTACTTTGCGACCCTGGCGCAGATCTCGGAGTACGGGTGAGCGCTCCGGTGATCACGGTCGACGGGCCGTCCGCGTCCGGCAAGGGGACCATTGCCAGACGCGTCGCCGGGGCGCTCGGCTTTCATTGTCTCGATAGCGGCGCGCTCTACCGCTTGGTTGCGCTTGTCTCGCTGCGCGCGCAAGTGCCTGCGGACGACGAGGCGCGCCTCGCGACGCTTGCGCGTGACCTTCCGGCGCGCTTCGTCGGCGAGAACATCTTCCTTGAGGATCAAGATGTTACGATAGCTCTGGCGAGCGAGGAATGCGGCAGCCGCGCATCCGAAGTCGCCAAGCTGCGGCAGGTTCGCCAAGCATTGCTCGCGCGCCAGCGCGCATTTCGGCGCGCGCCCGGTCTGGTCGCCGACGGGCGCGACATGGGGGCGGTCGTGTTCCCTGACGCGGAACTCAAGGTGTTCCTGACCGCAAGCGCCGCCGTACGAGCCGAGCGCCGATATAAGCAGTTGAAACAAAAAGGAATCCATGCTACTCTCTCAACCCTTTTCCGCGAGCTGGAAGCGCGTGATGCGCGCGACGCGGCTCGGGCGGTATCGCCGCTCGTACCCGCGCCGGACGCCGTGCAACTCGATTCATCCGATCTGACGATCGATGAGGTCGTGAGCCGGATCCTCGGTTGGTGGCGGGAGCGAGCTGACGGCGTGCGCGCCTGAGCTCGATATTGGTGGGTCCCGGCGGGTGCCGGGCCCGTGTGTGCAACTTGACCCGCGCGCTTCCGCAAGGAGCGGCGGCCAAAGAGGTTTTTTCCTTTCATGCCCAGCGTTTCCCCTGCAACTTCCAACCCCTCCAACCACGAATCTTTTGCCGCGCTGTTCGAAGAGAGCCTCTCTCTCAAGGAGATGCGAATCGGCGAGGTGATTACCGCCGAAGTAGTGCGCGTCGATCAGCATTACGTCGTAGTAAACGCCGGTCTCAAGTCCGAAAGCGTCATCCCGCTCGAAGAGTTCAAGGACGATAGCGGCGAGATCGAGGTCAAGGCGGGAGATTTCGTCAGCGTTTCGATCGAAGCGCTCGAAGACGGGCATGGCGAGACCCGGCTGTCGCGCGAGAAGGCCAAACGCCTCGCGGCTTGGCTGGAACTGGAGCAGGCGCTCGAAAAGGGCGAGAAGATCGAGGGTGTCATTACCGGCAAGGTCAAAGGTGGCCTGACGGTGATGGCCAAGGGCATCCGTGCATTCCTCCCCGGCTCGCTGGTCGACCTGCGCCCGGTGAAGGACACGACGCCGTACGAAGGCAAGCAGATGGAATTCAAGGTCATCAAGCTCGACCGCAAACGCAACAACGTCGTGGTTTCCCGGCGTGCGGTGCTTGAGGAAACCGTCGGCGCAGAGCGCGAGCAGCTACTCTCGACGCTGCAGGAAGGCGCGGAGGTCAAGGGTATCGTCAAGAACATCACCGATTACGGCGCGTTCGTCGACCTGGGCGGGATCGACGGCCTGCTGCACATCACCGACCTGGCATGGCGCCGCGTCAAGCATCCGTCCGAGGTGCTGAACGTGGGCGACGAGGTCACCGCCAAGGTGCTGAAATTCGACGCCGAGAAGAATCGCGTCTCGCTCGGCCTGAAACAGCTCGGCGAGGATCCCTGGGTCGGCATTTCGCGCCGCTATCCGCAGGGAACGAGGCTGTTCGGAAAAGTCACGAACCTGACCGACTACGGCGCGTTCGTCGAAGTCGAGTCGGGCATCGAGGGCCTGGTGCACGTTTCGGAGATGGACTGGACCAACAAGAACGTGCACCCCTCGAAGGTGGTGCAGGTCGGCGACGAGGTCGAGGTCATGATCCTCGAAATCGACGAGGACCGGCGCCGCATCTCGCTCGGCATGAAACAGTGCATGCCGAATCCCTGGGAGGACTTCGCGCGCGAATTCAAGAAGGCCGACCGGGTCAAAGGGCAGGTCAAGTCGATTACCGACTTCGGCGTGTTTGTCGGCCTGGCAGGCGGAATCGACGGCCTGGTGCACCTGTCCGACCTGTCCTGGAGCGACAGCGGCGAGGAGGCGGTCAAGCGGTTCAAGAAGGGCGAGGAAGTCGAGGCCGTGGTTCTCTCGATCGACGTCGAGCGCGAGCGCATCTCGCTCGGCATCAAGCAGCTCGAGGGCGATCCGTTCACCAATTTCCTTGCCGGTCACGACAAGAACAGCCTTGTCACAGGCACGGTGAAGTCGGTCGACGCGAAGGGCGCGGTGGTGGCAATTTCGCCGGAGGTAGAAGGCTACCTGCGAGCATCGGAGTTTTCGCGCGATCGCGTCGAGGATCTGCGCAGCCACCTGAAGGAAGGAGACACGGTAAACGCGATGATCATCAATCTCGATCGCAAGAACCGTTCGATCAACCTGTCGATCAAGGCCAGGGATCTGGCGGACGAGAGCGAGGCAATGAAGCAACTGCGCACGGAAAACGCCGCTGCGAGTGCTGGTGCCACGAACCTCGGCGCGCTGCTCCGTGCCAAGCTCGATAACCGCAATCAGCAGTAAGCGGCAACGGCGATAGCTCTGGTTGCAGGAACTGAACGCTCAGGGAGACGGGCTGTCCATGACCAAATCGGAACTGATCGCTCGCCTTGCGCAGCGCTATCCGCAGTTGGTGGCGAAGGACGCCGAGTACGCGGTGAAGATGGTTCTCGATGCGATGACGCAAGCGCTGCTCGCGGGAGATCGCATCGAGATCCGCGGCTTCGGCAGCTTCGGCCTGAACTATCGGCCGCCAAGGGTCGGGCGCAATCCGAAGTCCGGCGAGAAGGTGCACGTACCGGAGAAGTACGTGCCGCACTTCAAGGCCGGCAAGGAGCTGCGCGAGCGGGTGGATTCGGCCCAGGCCGAGCAGGCATCATTGCCGCAGGAGCAGCCCACGCACACGAGTCAGTGACGCGTTGCCCCGGGTGGCGCTGCGTCGCCTGCGGCACCGGGGCCCGGCCTTAGGAATCGAGCATGCGCATCGTCACCTGGACGCTCCGGCTGATCATTTTTCTGTTTCTGCTCGCGTTCGCGGCCAAGAACGTCGCGCCGGTCACTCTCAATTTCTACTTCGACCTCAGCTGGCAGGCTCCCCTGGTGGTGGTGCTGTTGGGATTCTTCGCCGCAGGCGCGTTGTTCGGCCTGATCGCAATGCTGTCCGTGCTGTTGCGCCAGCGCCGCGAGATCCATCGCCTCCGGCGTGAAGTGCGAGGGCACGCCAAAGCGGCAGAAACCGTGCGTGTCGCCGAACCCGGGTCACCGCCCGCGGTCGACGCCTGAGGTTCGGCGGGCATGGAGTTCGAGTACTGGTGGCTGCTCGGGTTTCCACTGTTCTTCGGTCTCGGCTGGCTCGCCGCCCGCATCGACATCAAGCACCTGGTGTCGGAATCCCGGGCTTTGCCGCGCTCCTATTTCAAGGGGCTCAACTTTCTCCTTAACGAGCAGCCGGACAAGGCAATAGAGGCCTTTATCGAGGTGGTCCGGGTCGATCGCGAAACAATCGAGCTGCATTTCGCGCTCGGCAGCCTCTTCCGCCGCCGCGGGGAATACGACCGCGCCATCCGCATGCACCAGAACCTTCTCGAGCGCGCCGACCTCGTCGCCGAGCAGCGGGTGAATGCCTTGTTCGAGCTCGGGCAGGACTATCTCAAAGCCGGCATCCTCGATCGTGCCGAGGAAGCGTTCGCGCGCCTGGTCGATGGGCCGCACGCAGTCGAGGCGCGCCGCCACCTGCTCGAGATCTACGAGCTGGAGAAGGACTGGACGCGCGCCATCGACATGGCCGGCCGGCTGGCCACGGAATCGGGCGAATCTCATGCCAGAGAGGTATCGCAGTACTTGTGCGAGCTCGCCGCGACGGAGAGCACGCATTCGCGTCCAGACGCGGCGCGCCGGCATCTCGAAGCCGCTCTTGAAGCGAACCGCAAATCGGTGCGCGCCAGCCTGCAACTCGGAGACCTGGCGCGCGCGGCCGGCGACCTCGACGCGGCGATCGAACACTGGAAGCGCATCGAGCCGCAGAATCCCGCCTACCTGGCGGTTGCGGCGCAACGGCTGCTGGACGCGCACCGCGACGCGGGTCGCGCCGAGGAAGGGCTGAAGCTGCTGGCGGGCTACCTCGAGCAGTACCCGTCGCTGGATCTGCTCGACACCGTGTTCCAACTGACGCTGGAGGAAAAGGGCGCCGAGGCGGCATACAAACTGGTGCGTGACGAGCTGCGGCGCAATCCCACTCTGCTGGGGCTGGATCGCCTGCTCGAGGCGCAGATCGTCGCCGCCGGTACCCCGGAGCGGCGACGCGACCTGGAGCTGGTGCGCAATCTGGTTCACAGCCACACCCGGCGCCTGGCGCGCTACCGCTGCGAAAATTGCGGTTTCAAGGCGCGGCAGTTCCACTGGCATTGTCCGGCCTGCGGCGGCTGGGAGACCTATCCGCCGCGGCGCTCAGAGGAGTTCGATCTCGCACCATGAAAGTCACCGTCATCGGCACCGGCTACGTCGGGCTCGTCAGCGGCGCCTGCCTCGCGGACATGGGCAACGACGTGTGCTGCCTCGATCTGGACGCGCACAAGATCGAGACCCTCAACGCGGGCGGGGTCACGATCTTCGAGCCGGGACTGGAACCGATCGTGGCGCGCAATCGCGAGGCCGGACGCCTCAGCTTCACCACCGACGTCGCGGCGAGCGTGGCGCACGGCGAGTTGCAATTGATCGCCGTCGGCACGCCGCCGGACGAGGACGGCGCGGCCGATCTGCAGCACGTGGTCGCGGCGGCGCGCGCGATCGGGCGGCACATGGACGGCTATCGCGTCATCGTGGACAAGTCCACCGTCCCGGTCGGTACCGCGGATGCGGTCAGGGCGGCAGTGGCCGAGGAACTCGCGCGGCGCGGCAAGACGGTGGAGTTCGCGGTGGTATCGAACCCGGAGTTCCTGAAGGAAGGGGCCGCGGTCGAGGACTTCATGCGCCCCGACCGCATCATCGTCGGCTCGGACGACGGGCGCGCGACCGCTATCCTGCGACGGCTCTACGGACCGTTTCAGCGCAATCACGAGCGTTTTCTCGCGATGAGCGTGCGCTCGGCGGAGCTGACCAAGTACGCGGCCAACGCGATGCTCGCGACTCGCATCTCGTTCATGAACGACCTCGCAAATCTGGCCGAAGAGCTCGGCGCGGACATCGAGGAAGTGCGCCACGGCATTGGTTCCGATCCACGTATCGGGTTCGGCTTTCTCTATCCGGGAGCCGGCTACGGTGGCTCGTGTTTCCCGAAGGACGTCAAGGCGCTGCAGCGCACCGCGCAGGAGGCGGGCAGCCCGCTGCGGCTGCTGGCCGCGGTCGAGCAGGTCAACGAGGCGCAAAAACACGTGCTGGGGCGCAAGATTGCGGCCCGTTTCGGCGCTAGCCTGGCGGGACGCTGCTTCGCGCTCTGGGGGCTGGCTTTCAAGTCGAACACCGACGACATGCGCGAGGCGCCGAGCCTGACGCTGATCGCCGACTTGCTGGCGGCCGGCGCTTCCGTACGCGCCTACGACCCGGTGGCGGGGGCGGCGGCGGCGCGGCTGTTCGCCGGCAACGGGCGCGTGGTCATCACCGAATCGGCGCACGACGCGCTCGCGGGCGCCGAGGCGCTAGCCATCGTCACCGAGTGGCAGGAGTTCCGCAGCCCGGATTTCGACGCCATCAAGCGTGCGCTCAAGACGCCGGCGATCTTCGACGGCCGCAACCTTTACGAACCGGCGGCGATGCAGGCGCTGGGCATAGAGTACTTCGGCGTGGGACGGCGCAGATGAAGAAACCGGACACGACCTCGGCGCGCGTTCTGGTGGTTGGCGACGTGATGCTCGACCGCTACTGGATCGGCGATGTGTCGCGCATTTCGCCGGAAGCCCCGGTTCCGGTGGTTCTGGTCGGCGGCGAGGAGCAGAGGCTCGGCGGCGCCGCCAATGTCGCCTGGAACTGCGCCGCGCTGGGAGCCCGGACGCGGCTGCTTTCGGTGGTCGGCGCCGACGAGGAAGGAAGGCTGCTTGAGAATCTGCTCAGGAAGGAGGGGATCGAACCGCGCCTGCATCGCGACCGGTCGATCAAGACCACCCAGAAGCTGCGAGTGATCGCGCGCCAGCAGCGGCAACAGCTGCTGCGGGTCGATTTCGAGGTCTTGCCTTCGCGCGAAGTTCTCGCCTCCAAGCTGGCGGACTTCAAAGCGGCGCTCGGGGAGTGCGACATCGTGATCCTGTCGGATTACGGCAAGGGCGGGCTGACCCACGTCGCCAAGATGATTGCGATGGCGCGCCGCGCCGCCAAGACGGTGCTGGTCGATCCCAAGGGCGACGACTATTCGCGCTACGAGGGCGCCACGATCGTGACGCCGAACCAGAAGGAGCTGCGCGAGGTCATCGGCACGTGGAAAGACGAGCGCGACCTCGAGCGGCGCGCGCAGGCGCTGCGCAGGCGCCTGAGGTTGCAGGCCCTGCTGCTCACGCGCGGTGAAAAAGGGATGACGCTTTTCAGCGACGGCAAGCGGATGAATTTCAAGACCCACGCGCGCGAGGTGTACGATGTCAGCGGCGCCGGCGACACCGTCATCGCCGCGCTCGGCGTCATGCTCGCGGCCGGCGCGTCGCTGACCGATGCGGTGCGCACCGCCAACCGGGCGGCCGGCATCGTGGTCGGCAAGTTCGGCACCGCCGTCGCCACTCGCAAAGAACTTTTCGGATAGGACAGAAATGCACTACGTCGTCACGGGAGCCGCAGGATTCATCGGCTCCAAGCTGGTCGAGGCGCTCAACCGCGCCGGCGTCACCGAGATCATCGCGGTCGACAATCTGGAGAACGCTGCCAAGGTCAAGAATCTCGCGGGGTGCGAGATCGAGGACTACATGGACAAGCGGGATTTCATCGAGAGGCTGGTGGCGAACCAGTTCGACGAGGACATCGAAGCGGTGCTGCACCAGGGCGCCTGCTCCGACACGATGGAGAGCGACGGCCGCTATGTGATGGAGAACAACTACCGCTACTCGCGGCTTCTGCTCGACTGGTGCCAGGAGGAGGCGGTTCCGTTTCTGTACGCCTCGTCGGCATCGGTTTACGGCGCGGGGCGCGAATTCCGCGAGGAGCGCGCCTGCGAGCGGCCGCTGAACGCCTATGCCTACTCCAAGTTCCTGTTCGATCAGCACGTGCGCCGCCGCCTGCCGGCGCGCAGCGCGCAGATCGCAGGCTTCCGCTATTTCAACGTATACGGCCCGAACGAGGCGCACAAGGGGCGCATGGCCTCGGTCTCATTCCACGCTTTCAACCAGTTCGTGGGCGAGGGCAGGGTCAAGCTGTTCGTCGGATCCGACGGCTACGCCGACGGCGAGCAGCAGCGCGACTTCATCCACGTCGACGACGTGGTCAAGGCAAACCTGTATTTTCTCGAGCACCGCGAGATTTCGGGCATCTTCAATTGCGGCACCGGCCGGGCGCAGAGCTTCAACGACGTCGCCTGCGCGGTAGTCAACGGCGTTCGCGCGGGGCGTGGCGAAACCGGGCTCTCGCTCCGCGACATGGTCGCGGAGGGCCTCATCGAATACATCCCGTTTCCGCCCCAGCTTGTCGGCAAGTACCAGAGCTTCACGGAAGCGGATCTCGGACTGCTGCGCAACGCGGGGTACGGCGAGGACTTCATGCCGGTGGAGCAGGGCGTGGGATCCTACGTCGCGCACCTGCTGGGCGAGCAGGGCTGAGGAGCGGCGATGCAGCGCAGCATCGAGGATTTCATCGGCAATACGCCTCTGGTGCGGCTGCAGCGCATTCCGGGCGAAGAGGCGGCGCGCAACGGCAACGTCATCCTCGCCAAGCTGGAAGGCAACAACCCCGCCGGCTCGGTCAAGGATCGTCCGGCGATCTCGATGATCCGGCGCGCCGAGGAGCGCGGACAGATCAGGCCCGGCGACACGCTGATCGAGCCGACCAGCGGCAACACCGGAATCGGCCTCGCCATGGCGGCCGCGATCCGCGGCTACCGCATGCTGCTGATCATGCCCGAGAACCAGACCGCAGAGCGCAAGCGCACGATGCGGGCCTACGGCGCCGAGCTCATCCTGACGCCCAAGAGCGGCGGCATGGAAGGGGCGCGCGATCTGGCGCAGAAGATGGTGCGCGAGGGCAAGGGCATCATGCTCGACCAGTTCGCCAACGCCGACAATCCGCTCTCGCACTACGAGACCACCGGTCCCGAGATCTGGCGCGACACGCAGGGGCGGATCACGCACTTCGTCTCCAGCATGGGCACCACCGGCACCATCATGGGCTGCTCGCGCTTCTTCAAGGAGAAGAACCCGAAGATCGAGATCGTCGGCTGCCAGCCGGAGGAGGGTGCGCAGATCCCCGGCATCCGCAAATGGCCGGAGGCCTATCTGCCGAAGATCTACGACAAGCTGCGCGTCGACCGCCTGGAGTACGTCGGTCAGGGCGAGGCGGAAGAGATGGCGCGCCGCATGGCGCGCGAAGAAGGCATCTTCGCCGGAATATCCTCGGGCGGCGCGCTGCACGTCGCGCTGCGCATCTCCCGCCGGCTGACGAACGCAACCATCGTCTGCATCGTCTGCGACCGGGGCGACCGTTACCTCTCCACCGGCGTGTTTCCCGACTGACGTGGCGCCGATCCTCGCTTTCGACATCGAGACGGTGCCCGACGTCGCCGGAATCAGGCGCCTTTACGAATTGCCTCAGAACCTGGCGGACGAGGAGGTCGCCGAGGTGGCGTTCCAGAAGCGGCGAACGCAGACCGGGAGCGATTTTCTGCCGCCTCAGCTGCAGCGCGTGCTGGTCATTTCCTGCGTTTTGCGCGACGCCGACCACGTCAAGGTGTGGTCGATCGGCGAGCCGGCGGAGGACGAGCGCGCCGCGATCCAGCGCTTCTGGGACGGCGTCGAGCGCTACGTGCCGCAGCTGGTGTCGTGGAACGGGGGCGGCTTCGATCTTCCGGTGCTGAATTACCGCGGGCTGGTGAACGGCGTCAGCGCGCCGCGCTTCTGGGACCAGGGCGAGGACAACCGCGACTTCAAGTGGAACAACTACGTCAGCCGTTATCACTCGCGCCATCTCGATCTGATGGACGTGCTGGCGATGTATCAGCCGCGCAACAACGCGCCGCTCGACGACGTCGCGCAGCTCGCCGGCCTGCCGGGCAAGATCGGCATGGCGGGCGGGGCGGTGTGGCAGCAGTACCGCGCTGGCGGCATCGAGCGCATTCGCAATTACTGCGAAGCCGACAGCGCCAATACCTACCTGCTCTATCTGCGCTTCCAGCTGCTGCGCGGCGCGTTCGACGCGGCGAACTACAAGCGCGAATGCGCGCTGCTGCGCACCGCCCTGGAAAAGCAGAAGGAGCCGCACTGGCGCGAGTTCCTCGAGCGCTGGACCGACCCCCTGGCCCGGTGACGCTCGAGATCGAGTCGCTCGACGCGGAAGGGCGAGGCGTCGCGCGCAACACCGAGGGCAAGGTGGTGTTCGTCGACGGCGCCCTGCCGGGCGAGCGGGTCGAGGTACAGCTGCTGCACCGCAAGCCGAAATTCGACCTGGCGAGGACCGTCGCGGTCGTGCGCGAATCGAGCTCACGCCGCGCCCCGCGCTGCCGCTACTTCGGCGTCTGCGGCGGCTGCGCCACGCAGCACATCGACGCCCGCACCCAGCTCGCGGCCAAGCAGCGCGGGCTGGAGGACTGCCTGCTGCGCATCGGCAAGGTGAAGCCCGAGGCGATCCTGCCGATCGTGTACGGCGAGGAATGGGGCTACCGCCACCGCGCCCGGCTCACGGTGCGCCGCGTAGCGAAGAAGGGTGGCGTGCTGGTCGGGTTCCACGAGCGGCACTCGAGCTACGTCGTGGACATGCTGAGCTGCGAGGTGCTGCCGCCGCGCATCTCCCGGCTGATCCCGCGCTTGCGCGCGCTGGTCGAGTCTCTTTCGATCCGCCAGCGGCTGCCGCAAATCGAGCTCGCGATGGGCGATGCGGCCGACGCACTGGTATTCCGTCACCTCGATCCGCTCGAGGCGGGCGACGAGCAAGAGCTGCGGGAGTTGGCGCAGCAGGAAGGGGTGTCGGTATGGCTGCAGCCCTCCGGCCCGGATTCGGCGTATCCCTTTCATCCCCTTCCCGCGCCGCCGCTGGACTACGTCCTGCCCGAGTACGGCCTGCGGATCGCCTTCCGGCCGACCGATTTCACGCAGGTGAACCACGGCGTGAATCGGGTGCTCGTCTCGCGCGCGGTGCGGCTGCTCGACCCGCAGCCGGGCGAGCGCATCGGTGACCTGTTCTGCGGCCTGGGCAACTTCTCCCTGCCGCTCGCGCGCATGGGAGCCCAGGTGCTCGGGCTGGAAGGCAGTGCGGCCCTGATTGAGCGGGCGCGGGAGAATGCGGCGGCGAACGGCTTGCGGGACCTTGCAAGCTTCGACTCCGCCGATCTCTACGGCGCAGGCGCGGGCGGATTTGCCGCGCTCGGCCCTTTCGACAAGCTGCTCATCGATCCGCCGCGCTCGGGCGCGGTGGAAGCGGTAAAGGCGCTGCCGGACGCCTGGCCGCGCCGTATCGTGTACGTGTCCTGCGATCCCGCGACACTCGCGCGCGATGCGGGCGCGCTGGTGCACGTCAAGGGTTTCCGGCTGGCTGCGGCGGGCGTGGTGAACATGTTCCCCCACACCGTGCATGTCGAGAGCATCGCGCTTTTCGAGCGGCCTTAGAAACGAAAAAGGGCGCCGGAGCGCCCTTTTCGTGCTGCCCGAAAGACCGCGCTAACGGCGGTTGCCGCTGAGCAGCATCAGGATCGAGAGCAGGTTGGCGAAAATGTTGAACAGGCTCATGTACACGCCGGTGGTGGCGACGATGTAGTTGGTCTCGCCGCCGCGGATGATGCGCGACAGGTCGTGCAGCAGGAAGAGCGAGAACACCACGATCACCAGGGTCGAGATCGTCAGCGCGAGCGCCGGGATCTGCAGGAACATGTTAGCAAACATGGCGATCAGCAGCGCCACCATACCGACGAACAGGAATTTCCCCATGAAGCTGAAATCGCGCTTGGTGGTAGTCGCGATCGCGCCCATGCCGAAGAAGATGATGCCGGTGCCCGCTGCGGCGTAGGCGATCAGCTGCCCGCCGTTGGCCAGCGTCAGGGCCATCGAAAGCAGTGGTCCCAGCCACCAGCCCAGGATGCCCGTCATGAGGAGCAGCAGCACCACGCCGAGCGGGCTGTTGCGATTCTTGATGACCGCGAATTGCAGGCCGATCACCGCGCCGAGCATCAGCAGGGTGGCTGCCATCGGGTGCTGCAAGATCACCGCGCCGGTCGCCATGCCGATGTAGGCGCCGATCACGGTCGGGACCATGGTCAGGGCGAGCAGCAGGTAGGTGTTGCGCAGCACGCGCTGGCTGTCGACGCCGGGCAATTCCATGCCCGGGGCGTAGCGGGGACCGCCACGGCCGATCGTCTGCTCGTTGCTGCGAATGGGTTGCAGGTCAGGTTGCATCAAAGCTCCTTGGTCAAATCTTTAACTGCAGTACCTAAGACTACCAGACGGCGACGAAGTTTCAACCAAAACCCCATTTACTTTCCGAGACTTCCGGCGACAGCAGCTAAAATGGGGACGAAGCGCGCGATTTCCAGGGAGAGTTGGCAGAGCGGTCGAATGCACCGGTCTTGAAAACCGGCAGGGCCTCACGGTCCTCGGGGGTTCGAATCCCTCACTCTCCGCCACCGACGCCCGCCTGCGTGGGGGATAGTCCTGTAAAATCCGCGCTTTTTCGCCTCCTGACATGGCGCTCATCGTCCAAAAATTCGGCGGCACCTCGGTCGGCTCGGTCGAGCGCATCCGAAACGTCGCGCGCCGCGTGGCCAAGTGGCGGGGGGCGGGCCACAGCGTGGTGGTGGTTCCGTCGGCGATGGCTGGCGAGACCAACCGGCTGATAGCGCTCGCGCGCGAGATCCAGGCGCAGCCCGATCGGCGCGAGCTCGACGTGGTTGCCGCCACCGGCGAGCAGGTCACCATCGGCCTGCTGTCGATGGCGCTGATCGAGCTCGGGCTGAAGGCGCGCAGCTATACCGGCTGGCAGGTGAAGGTGCAAACCGACTCGTCGCACGCCAAGGCGCGCATCGTCTCGATCGAAGAGGAGCGGCTGCGGCGCGACCTGGCCGACGGCTACGTCGCCGTGGTGGCGGGGTTCCAGGGCATCGACGCGCAGGGCAACATCACCACGCTCGGGCGCGGCGGCTCGGACACCTCGGCGGTGGCGCTCGCGGCCGCGCTCAAGGCCGACGAGTGCCAGATCTACACCGACGTCGACGGGGTCTACACCACCGATCCGCGCATCGTGCCGCAGGCGCGGCGCCTGAAGACCGTCACCTTCGAGGAGATGCTCGAAATGGCGAGCCTCGGCTCCAAGGTGCTGCAGCTCCGCGCGGTCGAATTTGCCGGCAAGTACCGCGTGCGCCTGCGCGTGCTGTCCAGCCTGACCGATCCCCTGCTGCCGGTGGCCGAGGAGGCCGAGGCCGGCACCCTGATCACATTCGAGGACGATCCGACCATGGCGATGGAAAAGGCAGTCATCTCCGGCGTCGCGTTCAATCGCGACGAAGCCAAGATCACCGTGCACGACGTGCCCGACCGGCCGGGGGTCGCCTACGCGATCCTGGGGCCGATCGCGGAAGCCAACATCGACGTCGACGTGATCGTGCAGAACGTCGGCCACGACGGCATGACCGACCTGTCGTTCACGGTCAACCGCGCCGACTGCGCGCGCGCGATGAAGATCCTCAAGGAACAGGTGCAGCCGCACATCAAGTGCCGCGAGGTCACGGGGGACGAAAGGATCGCCAAGCTGTCGCTGGTCGGGGTGGGCATGCGCTCGCACGTCGGCATCGCCTCGCAGATGTTCCGCACCCTCGCCGAGGAGGGGATAAACATCCAGATGATCACCACCTCGGAGATCAAGATCTCGGTGGTGATCGACGAGAAATACCTCGAGCTCGCGGTGCGTGTGCTGCACAACGCGTTTGAACTCGAGCGGGAATAGGCGATAATCCGACTTCAGGAGAGATGCCCGAGAGGCCGAAGGGGGCGCCCTGCTAAGGCGTTATACGGGCAAAACCCGTATCGAGGGTTCGAATCCCTCTCTCTCCGCCAGATTCTGACAATGGTCTGCCGGGTAGCCGTGGTCGTCCGTGCTGGAATTCGGGCATGACACGCGGCGGTTTTCTCGTATCCATCATCGGCCATTTCCGCGCCGCGGTTCTCCGCGTACTTCGTCGAGGAGCTCGGTGGGTTCATCGAGGTCTGCCTGCGGCGTGGCGCCTGAATCGCGCTCATTGCTCGCGGGCACGAGGATCGGCTGAAGCGCGGGTAGCTTCCGTTTAAGTTCGGCGAGAAGCTGACGTGTCTGCGCTGCATCTAGTGGCGGCTCGAGCCGGACGCGAAAGATAGCTTTGCCATCAGACATCGTTCCGCTTTCTAGGGTGAAAGAAAAACCGGCTCGCTTTGCACGTTGTGCGAGCCTTCGCGCGTGCGCCTGATCGCGGAAGGCCCCGATCTGGACTGTGAATCTGATGCGGGGCGGGCTCACAGTCGGCGCGGGTGCCTGGGCAGGCGGTTGTTCCCGCGCTGGGCGCTCGGCACCCGGCGCGACGGGTTCTGGGAACGGAAATTGCCCGGTTCCGAGCTGGGTCTTGGTTGTCTGCCACTTGAGACCTGCAAACGGGTCGACCAGACCGGCCATGAAGCGCGCAAGCGCAACGGCGGCAACGACGGCGAGGCCGAGCGCGATCAGGATGAGCCGTCGCTGCGGGTGCCTTCGCACGGCGTCGAATGCGTCCGTAACGAGACGCAGGAATTTCATGAAGAGACTATCCTTCCACGGGGCCATGCCATTGGGCGCTCAGGTAATATTCTTTCATGAGAGGGTTAAAATATCGAATCTACCGCTGCACCGCGGTCGGCGACGAGGCGGTTTCCCGACCGGCCGCTCAAGCAAGCGAATCCGGGCTCAGCGGATTTCCGCTGAAGTCGCCGGAAGCAGGCGCCGGCACACATCCAGGTGCCGTACGGTCGCACCCTGGTGCGCGGCGCCGAACTTCAATCCGGCAAGCGCCATGCGCTCGCGCCACTCGCGGATTTCGAGCAGCTTGCGCGCAGCGCGAATTGCCTCGCGCGAGTCGGCGACCCGTATCGCGGCGCCAGCGGCAAGCACCGGATGCGCAAGCCCGGCGAATTGGCTCATCTGCGGGCCGATCACTGCCGGCACGCCCGTCGCACAGGCCTCGATCAGGTCGCGCCCGCCGTTGCGCGTGAACGTTCCGCCGATGACGGCGACCGTGCTCATCGCATAGTAGAAAGGCATCTCGCCCGTAGTGTCGCCGAGAAAGACGCGCCGACCTATGTGTGGCGCCTCGCCCCGGCTGCGGCGCGCGACGTTCATACCGCGCGCGGCGGCAAGCGCAGCCACCGCGTCGCAGCGCTCGGGATCACGCGGCACGACGACGATCAGCGTTCCATCCTCCTGGCCGAGCGCGTCGAGCAGCAGCTCTTCTTCGCCTTGGCAGGTGCCGGCGAGCAGCAGAGCCTGGCGTCCGCGCAGCGCCGCCATGAGGGCCCGGCCTTCCTCGACTTTGGACGGGTCCGACGGGGCGTCGAAACTCACGTTGCCGGTCACGATAACGCGCCGCGCCCCGAGCTGCCGCAGGCGCCGGGCCGAGGCGCGGTCCTGCGCGCAGCAGGCCGCGAAAATAGCGAAAGCAGGGCGTGACAACGACCCGAATCGGGCATAGCCGCGCGCCAGCTCGCGCGACAGGCGCGCGTTCGCAAGCACCATCTGAACTCCGTGCAGTCGGCAAGCAGCAAGCAAAACAGGCCACACCTCGACCCCGACCACTATGCCGAGCCGGGGTCGGAAATGCGCCAGGAAGCGCCGCGTGGCGCCCGGCAGGTCGTAGGGCAGGTAGGCCGAGAGCACCTCCTCGCCGCACGCTTGCCGCATCGCGTTGCGCCCAGCGACACTGCTGGAGGTGACGAGCACGTCGTGGTCGGGATACTGCTTTTGCAGGGCCCGAATCAGCGGTACGGCGGCGCGCGCGCCGCCTGCCGATGCGGCATGAAGCCATATGACGCTGCGCAGCGATCGTTCCGAGTAGCGACCGAAGATCTCTTTCCAATCCGCATGCCGGCCGACCTCGCCGCGGTGGCGCCACCACTGCCGCAGCGCGACGAAAGGCAACCCCAGCCGCAGCAGGAGGGTGTACAGCCCTAGCGCCATGGCCGCGACGTTTCGGTCACTCCGCGGCCATCCGCATTACCCCGTCAGCCGGGTGTTGGCGAGCGTCAGGCGCTCTACCAGGTTGCGGGCGAGCGCGCGGGTCAGCTGCAGTTGGGCACCCGAGCTTATCCGCGCCACGGCCTCGGGCGTGAACTCGGCTAGCAACAGGGCTTTGGTGGCTACCACGCTCGCTTGACGCGGCTGCTTCCCGCCCAGGATGAAGGCCATCTCGCCGAAAAACTCGCCTTCGCCGAGGACGTTCAGCAGGCGCTTGCGGCGGACGACCTTGGCCGAGCCGGTGGCGAGAAAGAAGAATTCCGACCCGCGCTCGTCCTCGCGCAGGATCACGTCGTGCGCTCTGACGCGCGACCAGCGCCCCACCTTGGCAATTTCCCAAAGCTCCTTTTCGGACAGCGGTGCGAGCGCCTCGACCCGGTTCAGCGCATTGAGCTTTTCGCTGTCCGGAATGACCTCGGGCGCCTGAACCTGCCGCGAAAGCTCCGCAAGCGCCGTGGCGAATTCGGCCCAGGTGCTGTAGCGCTGCCCGGGCTTCTTGTTGAGCGCACGCAGCACGACCGGGTCGAACGCGGGCGAGAGCCCTGGCCGCACCCCGCTCGGCGGCTCAGGGTCCTGGGTAAGGATCTTTTGCACCAGATCATCGAGATGACCCGGCGCGAACGGGAGCTGTCCGGTCAGCAACTCGTAGAGCACGACGCCGAGCGAGTACATATCGCTTTGGATCGTAAGCTCCTCGCCGGCGATCTGCTCGGGCGACATGTAGTGGGGCGAGCCCATCGCTGCGCTGCGCACGACCTTGCTCTCGCGCAGGAAGGCGGCGCCGAAGTCGGTGATACGCACATCGGTTCCCTCCGCAATCATGATGTTCGCCGGTTTGATGTCGCAGTGGATGATGCCGGCGCGCGAGGTGTACTCGAGCGCGCCGCAACAGTTGAAGCCGATTTCTATCACCTCCGGGACCGGAAGCAGGGTGTCCGGTGCTATGTGCTGCGACAGGTCGTCGCCCGTGATGAGTTCCATCGCGATGTAGCCCGTGTCCCTCAGCACCACGGCGTCCAGTATCGATACGATGTGCGGGTGGATCAGCATGCCGGCAAGCGACGCCTCGCTCAAGAACTGAGCGTGGCGCTCGGCGCCGAATTCGGGATCGCGGAACACCTCGGGGTCGATGATTTTCAGCGCGACCTCCTTGGCGGAGAAGGTGTCGAGCGCTCGGTAAACGGCGCCCGAGGTACCCTTGCCGAGCAGCTTCGCGAGCCGGTACTTGCCGATCTGTTGGCCCGGTGCGATCGCGGTTGGTTGTTTGGTCATGTGGCGGGAGGCGGTGGTAGCATCAACATCATTAACGCACGGTTCGCAGTCTCAATTGGCATTCTAAGATGGATTCCGACCTCGCTGCCGCGGCCCTCGCGGGTCTCGCCAAGCGCCGCGTATTGGCGGTCGCCGTGGTGCGCCAGGGGCGCATCGCGTGGGCGAGCCCGGCGCTGCTGGCGATGTTCGGGCTGGAGCCGC
>Ga0315556_1000133_pt1 | contig 40930 bp, 35 predicted proteins | sample SalMarSW160310MG_FD_202112 | JGI IMG/M metagenome (GOLD analysis project Ga0315556, IMG submission 202112) | Salt marsh sediment microbial communities from the Plum Island Ecosystem LTER, Massachusetts, United States - Salt Marsh Sediment SW1603-10 ...
GGCGCTGAGGGCGCGCATCCGGGAGGTGGACGAGGCCCTGGTGCGGCTGGTGGGCGAGCGCCGCGAGCTGGTCCTGGAGATCGGTCGCGTCAAGGAGGCGCTGGGGTTGCCCGTGCTCGACCCGCCCCAGGAAGCGCGGGTCGTCCGCAGGGCCGCCGAGCTGGCGCGACAGGCCGGTGTGGACGAGGAGGCCGTGCGCGACATCCTCTGGCGCATCATCGCGTCCGCACGCGACGCGCAGGAGGGGCGGACCCGGTGGGGGCCGCCCCTCTCACCCGAGGAGGATCGGGGACCCTAGCCTGCGGGCCCCGGTCGCTCAGTCGTCGGCGCGCCTCGTCTTCCCGTGCCTGCCCACCGACGCCACCACCACCGCCGCCGTGCCCACCGGCACCCGGATCGGGTACGTCTCGTCGGGGGGCGTCACGCCCTGTACCAGGTGCGGGTTGAGGCCGCGCAGGAGGGACCCGTCCACGCCCAGCGCCTTCGCCACGCGCTTGAGCGACGTCCCGCCGGGCACGAAAACGCGGTCGTAGCGATACGGCCCGGCACCGCCCAGGTCGAAGCCCTCCCGCTCCGCGTCCTCCGCCAGGAGGGTGGCGGCTATGAGCCGGGGGACGTAGTCCCGGGTCTCGCGCGGCAGGTACTCCAGCACCTCCCAGTACAGATCCTCGTCGCCGGTGCGGCCTTCCGCGTGGCGGGCCAGCACGCGATCGACCGTTCCCGGGCCCGCGTTGTAGGCCGCCGCCGCCAGGTACCACGACCCGTAGCGATCGTGCAGCCACGAGAGGTAGTCCAACGCCGCGTTGGTCGCGCGCACGGGGTCGCGCCGCTCGTCCACCCACTGGTCCACGCGCAGGCCATACTGCTGCGCGGTGGGACCCATGAACTGCCAGAGCCCCACGGCCGAAGCGGACGAGACTGCCCGCGGGGAGAGCCCGGACTCCATCATCGCCATGTAGAGCAGCTCTTCCGGCATCCCCCGTTGGCGGAGCTTCTTGCGGATGATCGCATCGTACGCGCCCCGCCGCCGCAGGAGTCGCTGGAACTCCGCCCGCTGGTCGGTTCGGAATCGCTGGACCCAGCGATCCACCCGCTCGTTCACGTGAAGGGGAAGCGTATGCCCGATGATGGCGGGCGTCGTCACGTCGCCGTTCGGCATCGCGTCGTCGACGGAGCCCCCGCCGGCACCCGCACTCGCCCACCCAAGGACGGCGAACGACGCCACCACGGGCAGAAGGGTCTGGAGGAGCCTCGGGCCGAGGCTGGATCTCCCGGTGCCCACGATGGGGGCCGGGTCGAACGGTCGGGCTCGGGGCCCGCTCGGGTCGATGGTGCTCAACGTCCACCTCCCTGTCTCTTCGCCCCTCCACGGCACGGCACAACCCCTCTGGGGGATCCGGCGCTGCTGGTTGTCCGCGGCTGTGGAGGAGTGGGGGGGTCGGAGGGGGCGCATTTCATCTGGGGGACGCCCGAGCCCCTTTCAGGGCCCTCCGGTTTCACGAGAGGTCTCGAACACTGCAACCCGTCGAGCGCCTCCGATGTTCCCGGACCACCGCAATGGAAGAGGTCCGGTCCCCCGGCGCGAGCCGGGAGATCGGACCCCAGGGACGGCCGGGAACTACTCGGCCGGGTAGACCGAAACCACTGGACGGCGGCGCATGCGCTCGAACTTCACGACGCCGTCCACGAGCGCGAAAAGGGTGTCGTCGTCACCGCGGCCGACGTTGCGGCCGGGGTGGAACCTGGTGCCACGCTGGCGCACGAGGATCCCGCCGGCTCTGACCGGCTGTCCACCGTAGCGCTTCACGCCGAGATACTGCGGGTTGCTGTCCCGCCCGTTCCGGCTCGAGCCTACGCCTTTCTTATGTGCCATCGCTGGTACCCGTCACGTCCTGGGGATTCGGCCGGGGAGCGCTCAGGCGAGCGCGACCTCGTCGATCCGGATCTCCGTGAAATCCTGCCGGTGGCCCTGCTTGCGCCGGTGTCCCCCACGCCGCTTCCGCTTGAACACGATCACCTTGCGGGTACGCCCGTGGCGCAGGACCTCCGCGGTGACGCTGGCGCCGCCGACGACCGGCGTGCCCACCACGACCTGGTCCCCGTCGCCGCCCGCGAGGAGGACCTGGTCGAACGTCACCTTCTCGCCGGGCTCGGCCTCGAGGGTGGGAATGCGCAGCTTGGAGCCGGGCTCGGCCCGAAACTGCTTCCCGCCGGTCTGGAATACCGCGTACATGCTGGGTTCCCGATCAGGGTCAGAATCTCTTGATGCAGAGCCTGTAAATTTCCACTTCAGGCCGTGGAGGGTCAAGTCCGGCCCCGGCGGGCGGGGTGACGAGCCGTAACCGCGGACAGATCGAGCCACCCCCATCGAGCCTCCCTGCGTCCTCCGTGGGGAGGCTGTTCACCACGGAAGACGCGGGGATCACACGACTGCGTACTTCTCCGTCACGTCCGTCTCCGCCGGACCCGAGAGCAGGCGGAACTCGTCCTGGCGCATCAGCGGGTCGTCGCGCAGGTCGAGGTCGAGACGGGTGCCCTTGCGCAGCCGGCGGATGAAGTCCGGCTCCTCCTCGATGACCTGGAGCGCCACCTCCGGGTGCACCCTGACGACGATGGATCGCTCGTCCTTCGACGCCGCTGCGCGTCGGAGGCTCCGCTCGATGCGACGGACGACCGTGGCCGGGGTGTACACGCGGCCGGCCCCACCGCACGTGGGACAGACCCCCGTCAGCGTGTGGATGAGCGGCGGACGCACGCGCTGCCTGGTCATCTCGAGAAGCCCCAGGTGGGACACCTCGAAGGCCCGGGTACGCGCCCGGTCGCGGCCCAGGTGGCTACGAAGCTCGTGGAGGACCTTGTCGCGGTTCTCCTGGGACTCCATGTCGATGAAGTCCACCACGATGATTCCCCCGACGTCGCGCAACCTGAGCTGCCGCGCGATCTCGCGCGCAGCATCCAGGTTGGTCTTCAGGATCGTCTGCTCGGGGTCTTTCTTTCCCTTCCCCGTGAAGCGGCCCGTGTTGACGTCGATCGATACCAGCGCCTCGGTGGGCTCGATCACCACGTAGCCGCCGGACTTGAGATCGACCCGGCGCTGGAAGATCTGCTGGATCTCGTCGTCGACGTCGTACTGGTCGAACAGCGGAACGGACCCGGAGTGGAAGTGCACCCGGTCCATGAGGTCCGGGTCCACGCTCTTCACGTACTCGACCACCTCGTTGTAGATGGCCTTGTTGTCGATCCTGAGGGCGTCGAACCGGTCGCTGAAAAGGTCGCGGATCACGCCGCTGACCAGCTTGGCCTCACGGTGCACCGCGGTGGGGGGCTTCGACGACTCTGCCCGGCGCTGGACCTTCTGCCACATCTCGTGGAGGCGCTGGAACTCGGCCTCGAGCGTCTTCTGCGTGACCTCCTCGCTCACCGTGCGGACGATGATCCCGCCGGAGTCCTTCGGCAGGACCTCGCGCGCCATCTTCCGAAGCTTGGAGCGCTGATCGCGGCCCTCGATCTTCCGGCTCACGCCCACGTGGGACGAGTACGGCATGTACACGAGGAAGCGGCCCGGCAGCGACACCTGCGCGGTGAGACGCGGACCCTTGGTGCTGATCGGCTCCTTCGTCGCCTGCACCAGGATCTGCTGGCCCTTCTGGAGGTGCTCCTGGATGGGCGGGAGCTTGCGCTGGCGGCGACGGCCGCGGCCCTTCCCGTTGCCGTTGCCGTTGTCGTTCCCGTTGTCGTCGTCGTCGTCCAGATCGTCGTCGTCGACGTTCAGGTCCGAGACGTGCAGGAAGCCCGCCTTCTCGGTCCCGATGTCCACGAAGGCGGCCTGGATGCCCGGGAGCACGGCCTCCACCCGTCCCAGGAAGATGTCGCCCACGATCCGGTCCTGATCGGGGCGATCGAACATGATTTCGACGAGCTGCTTGTCTTCGAGGAGCGCCACCCAGGATTCCTGGGGCGTGGCGCTCACAAGGATTTCTCTCCTCAAGTCCTCATTCTCCGGTGTGCTCGGTCCGCACTCCCGATAGCGGGCCCCCGGCGCGTCCCGGCTCCCCCCCGCCCGACGTCCTGTCGGCGACGTGGCGGAATCCGGCGACCGCTCGAGGCTCGCGCGCCCGGGTAGGGTTGCGGCTGCGACCCGGGGAGTGTGCCCCCGGCGACGCCACCGCCCGACCGCGGCGGACCTGCTTCTACGTGCTGATGGCCCCCGCCGGCTCTCGTGCCGACGGGGTGTTCGACTGCTTGGACGGCTCGCCGAGCATCTCCTCGAGGATGTGGCGGCCGATCACGATCTTCTGGATCTCGTTGGTCCCCTCTCCGATCTCGCAGACCTTGGCGTCACGCATCATGCGCTCCACCGGGTACTCGCTCGTGTACCCCGCGCCACCGAGGACCTGGATGGCGTCGAGAGTCGCCCGCATCGCGAGCTCCGAACAGAAGAGCTTCGCCATCGCGGCCTGTTTGGAAAAGGGCTCCCCCCGATCCTTGAGCCATGCGGCGTGGTACGTCAGGTGCCGCCCCGCCTCGATCTGCGTGGCCATGTCCGCGAGGCGGAACTGGATCTGCTGGAAGTCCCAGATCTTCCGACCGAACTGCTCGCGGCGGTTCGCGTAGGGCACCGCCACGTCGAATGCGCCCTGGGCCAGACCCAGGGAGAGCGCGGCGACGCCGATCCTGCCGGCGTCGAGCGTCTTCATGAAGTTGACGAACCCCTGCCCTTCCTCCCCCAGCCGCTGCTCCATGGGCACCCAAGCCTCCTCGAGGAGGAGCTCCCGGGTGTCCGAGGCCCGCCAACCCAACTTGTCTTCCTTCTTCCCCGCCCGAACGCCTTCCGTGAAGGGAAGGTCGTCCTTGTGTCCGAACTCGATGGAGCGGGCGCGCTCCAGGTCCACGGTCGGCTTGAACACCAGGAAGCTGGTGATGCCCCGTGCGCCCTCCTCGGGGTCCGTGACCGCGGTGACCGTGAAGATCTCTCCCACGCCGGCGTGCGTGATGAAGATCTTCGACCCGTTCAGCCGATAGCCGTCCCCCTCGCGCACCGCCCGCGTCCGGCTCCCCGACGCGTCCGAGCCGGCACCCGGCTCGGTGAGGCCGAAGCCCCCCAGCACCTCTCCGGACGCCAGCGGGGGCACGAAGGTCCGCTTCTGCTCCTCGGTCCCGAAGCTCAGGAGCGGCGAGGTGCCGAGGGTGGTATGCGCCGAGACGGTGATCGCGTGGCTGGCGTCGTGGCGGGCGAGCTCTTCGACGACCAGGATGTAGCTGAGGTCGTCGAGGCCCATCCCTCCCAGCGCACGCGGGACCGGCACCCCCATCCACCCCATCTCCCCCATCGTCTTGACGGTCTCCCAGGGGAACGACGAGGTCTCGTCCAGCTCCCGGGCGACCGGTACGATCGCGTCCAACGCGAACCGGCGGACCCGCTCCTTCAGGCGCACGTGCTCCGGGGTCAGGTATCGGTCCATGGATGCTGACTCTGCTCTTCGAGGAGTGGCGGGCTGGCCCCCCGCAGGCATCGGTCGCATCCGTCGCAGCGCGACGGAGCATCCTCTCCGAAGTAGGTGAGGATGGCGCGTCTCCGGCACCCCCGGGTGCGGGCGAAGCGGACGACGGCACGCAGCTTCACCCGTGAAGCGCGACGGAGCCGCGCAGCCACGGCCAGATCGGCCCGCGTCCGAACACCCACCCGGAGGATTAGAGACCCGTCAGAGGGGTCCCCGGTTCCCTCCACCCCGCCCGGGTCATCGGCGAGCAGACGCACCGCGCCGCAGCGCTCGAGCGCCATCACGGCCCCGTGCACGTCCTCCGGAAGCGCGAACCGCCCCAGGCTCCGACACGCATCCCGGAGCGCAAACCGCGCGACCGACGCCTCGTCGGCGATCCGGAGCAGCCGCCGGTACAAGCGCACCAGACGGCGACGCCGCGGGTGCGCTCGGTCGATGAATGCCCGTCCGAGGGCGCCGTCGCCACGACCCCGGAACGCGACGCACCACGCGGGCTCGCCGTCCCGCCCCGCACGTCCCGCCTCCTGGTAGTACGCCTCCAGCGTCGACGGAAGCTGAACGTGCACGACCGTGCGCACGTCGGCCTTGTCGATACCCATCCCGAAGGCGTTGGTGGCGACCACGACCCGGCACCCACCCTCCATGAACGCCGCCTGAACGCGGCTGCGCTCGGCCGCCGGCAGGCCGGCGTGGTAGGCCTGCGCCACGGTGCCGAACCCGGCCAGGACGTCGCGTACGTGCTCGACGGCCTTTCGGGTGGGCGCGTAGACCACTGCGGGGCCCCGGACCCGGCGGAGCAGGCGGTGCGTCCGGCGGGCACGCTCACCCAGGGAACCTCCGGGGCGCACCGCCCACGACAGGTTGGGCCGGTCGAACGACCGCACCACACACAGGGGGTCGGACAGGCGGAGGCTCGCTCGCACATCGTCGCGGACGCGCGGCGTCGCGGTCGCCGTGAGCGCGAGCACCGGCGCTGGGAACCGGTCGCGGAGCACGCCGATCCGTCGGTAGGCTGGTCGGAAGTCGTGGCCCCACTCGCTGATGCAGTGCGCTTCGTCGACGGCCAGGAGGCGCACGTCCGCGCCGGCGAGCGCATCCTGGAAGGACGGGACCCCCAACCGTTCGGGCGCCACGAAGAGGGCGTGGATCGCACCGGAGCGGGCCGCACCCAGGACCCTCCGGCGCGACGCGGCGTCCCGCCCCGCGCTCAGGAAGTCCGCCGCCAGGCCCACCTCGCGCGCGCGGCGCACCTGGTCCTCCATGAGCGAGACCAGGGGCGTCACGACCAGGGTCAGGCCACCGAGTGCCAGCGCCGGGACCTGGTAGCAGACGCTCTTGCCACCGCCCGTGGGGAGGACGCCGAGGGCGTCCCTGCCCGCGAGCACGGCACGCACCAGGGGCTCCTGCCCGGGGCGGAACCCGGGATAACCGAAGTGGCACCGGAGAAGCTCGAGGGGATCGGAGGGCACGTTCCGAAGCTCGAGCAGCGGGCAGGGCCCCGGGATGGCGAGAAGGGAAGGTCCGACGGTGGCAGCTCAGGTCAGGGCCAGTCGTCGGATTCGGCTTCCGGGTCGTCGTCCGGAGGCTTCGCCCCCGGGAGGAAGCGGAGGAGCACACCCGCAGCGAGGACGACGATCGCGCCGATGCGCAGCCACTCCTCGTCCAGGAAGATCCCCGCCAGACCGAGCACCGCGCCGGCTGCGAAGATCCGCACCTTCCACTCGAGGAAGCGGCCCGCGCGCCGCCGGCGGTCGAGGAGGAACGACACGGGTCAGCCTCGCCCGCGATCGAGGAACCGGCGCACACCCTCCCGGCAGGCTTGGGTCGCGCGCGCCTCCACGTTGACCTGCGCTCCGCGCTCGATCCCTTCCGCGAAGCTCAGGTCGTCGAGCTCGTACAGGAGTCGCTTCGTGAGGGCGACTGCCGAGGGAGGACGGTCGGCGAGATCACGCACGAAGGCGGCCACGTCCGCCTCGAAAGAGGCGTCGGCGAACACGTGGTTCACGAGGCCCAGCTCACGCGCCTCGGCGGCCGAGACGCGCCTGCCGCGCGCCACGAGATCGAAGGCCCGCCCCTCGGTCACCCTGCGTCGCAGGATCGCCATGACCATGGCGGCCACGAAGCCGAGGTGGACCTCCGGGTAACCCAGCTCCGCGTCCTGGTGGGCGAGGACCAGGTCACACGCGGTGGCGAGGCCGCAACCTCCCGCCAGCGCGCGTCCCCGCACGACCGCCACCAGGGGCTTCGGCAGGGCGCGCATCAGCAGGAGGAGCTCGCCCAGGGAGCGGGCGTCCCGGAGGTTCTCCTCGTCGCTCATCGAGGAGATCCGCTCGAGCTCCGCCAGGTCCGCGCCGGCGCAGAAGTCGCGGCCGGCGCCCCGGAGCACGACCACGTGCGCGTCCGGATCGTCGGCGAGGCGGCCCAACCCATCCTTCAGCGCCCGCACGAGCGCGGCGTCCAACGCGTTGCGCTTGTCGGGCCGGTTCAGCGTGAGCGTCGCGACGCCCCCGGCCACCTCCACGAGGAGCACCGGGTCGGTCATCGCTCGGGTGGCCTCCACCCGGGCGGCACCCGGCCCCGCCCCCGGGTGCGCTCGGCCACCTCGCCGGGCACCTGCAGCTCGAGGCGCATGAGCGCGGCGCTCAGCACCTTGCCCTGCGCGTCGGTGCGCAGCGATATCGTGCCCCCACCATCGAGGGCGCGCCGCATCACGAAGTTCAGCGCATGGAGGTTGGGCAGCTCGTAGCGCTTCACCTCCCCCTTGACCCAGTCACCGAAGTGGGCGCGCACGCGGTCGGCCGTGAGCTGCTCCACGAGGATCGGGTAGAGCTCCGGCTCGTAGGCGACGACCCCGATGTTGGCGGAGTCGCCCTTGTCGCCAGAGCGCGCGTGGGCGAGCTGCAGGAGCGGCACGGAGGTCATACGTCCCGTACCTCCACCCGGACGTGGGGGTCCACGGCGCTCTTCGGGATCAGAGCCGGCCAGTACGCCACCATCTCCTGGATGCGGGCCCGCCCTCCTGCGTAGCCCGTGACCGAAGGCGGTCCGGTGAGCACGAGCGGCGCCATCTCGCGTGAGAACGCCTCGACCGAGGCACGGTGCGTCGAGCGCACGGAGACCCGGAGCTGCACCTCGGACGCATCGACGGGCGGCGGGCCCGACAGCGGGCCGTGGCCGGCGTTCCATCCCACGAGCTCCGTGCGCACGTCGTCGAAGCGATATCCGAGACGCTCGAAGCGCCGACGCAGCATCGCGTCGGCGGCGCGGGCCTTCTCCACCGCGTCGGGCCACGTGTAGAGTAGCGTGCCCGCCGCCATCCAGCCGGCCGAGTAAGCGATCGACACCTTGTAGGAGTCGTTGGGCTCGGAGCCCCGGATGCCCTCCAGACGGACCCGATCACCTCCCTCGTCGTCCAGTTGGATCGATGTGAAGTCGGCGGCGACGTCCGGTGTCATGACGCGGCGCGGGTCCCCGATCTCGTACACGATCTGTTCGGTGACGGACGCGCGATCGACCCTGCCCCCCGTTCCCGGGTGCTTGGTCACGGTGAAGGCGCCGGATTCCTCCACCTCGACGATGGGAAAGCCCACGACGTCCAGGTCGGGGATCGTCCACCACTCCGCCATGCAGTTGCCGCCGGTGGACTGGGCGCCGCACTCCACCACGTGTCCCGCGACGACGGCGGCGGCCATCCGATCGTAGTCGTCTACGGCCCAACCGAACTCGTGGACGAGGGGCGCGGCGGCGAGCGCCGGATCGGCGACCCGGCCGGTGACCACGACATCGGCCTCCATCGCCAGCGCCTCGACGACGGGGCCCACACCGAGGTAGGCATTCGCGCTGCGCACCCGATCCCGGACGGTGGACAAGGGAGCCCCCGTCTCCAGGTGGGTCAGCTCGTGCCCCTCGGCGAGCAGGTCGTCGAGGCGCTCCGTCAGGTCGTCGCCGAGCACGAGGCCCACGCGCGCGCGGCCCGCGAGCCCGATTTCCTGGCCCGCCTCCACCAATGCGTCGGCACAGCCGAGCGCGTTGACGCCGCCGGCGTTGGCCACCACCCGCACACCCCGTTCCGTGCACGTCGGCCAGATGCGCCCCATGAGCGTCACGAAGTCGCGGGCGTACCCCGCCGAGGGATCCCTGTCGCGCAGCTTGCGCAGGATCGACATGGTGACCTCGGCCAGATAGTCCAGCATGAGGTAGTCGAGTGGACCACCCTCCACCAGCCGGATCGGCGCGTCGAGGTCGTCACCCCAGAAGCCCTGCCCCCCACCGATGCGAACAAGGCGGCCGCTCACAGCAGGCCCTCGGGGATATGGAACGCGCCCAGGTGGGGGCCGGGGTTGTGCATGGCCGCGCGCAGCAGCAGTCCGAGTGCGGGCCGCACTTCCTCGGGCAGGACGACCTCGTCCACGAAACCTCGGGCGCCCGCGAAGCGCGCGTCCAGCTGCCGCTCGTACTCCGCCCTCACCTCGTCCATGCGCGTCGTGAGGTCCTCGTCGGGGACCCTGCCCTCCGCCTTGAGCCGATCGAGCTGTGCGCTGAACAGCGCCATGACCGCGCTCTCGCCCTCCATCACACCCATGCGCCCTGTCGGCAGGGAGACGATGAAGTCCGGATCGAAGCCCTGCCCGGCCATGGCGTAGTAGCCGGCGCCCGAGGCGTGGTTGAGCGTCAGGACGAGCTTGGGCACCGTGGCCGTCGCCATCGCCTCGACGAACTCGGCGCCCGCCCGGATGATCCCCGAGTGCTCCGCCTCGGGGCCCACCATGAAGCCGGACACGTCCTGGACGAACAGCAGCGGCGTGTGGTGCCGGTTCATCGTCTCGATGAAGTAGGCCACCTTCCGCGCGCTCTCCGTGTAGACGATGCCGCCGAAACGGGGCGGGCCGCCGGCGGCCGTCTTGATCATCCCCCGCGCGTTGGCGATCACGCCGACCGGGGCCCCGTCGAGGAAGCCCGTGCCGCAGATCATCTCCTTCGCGTGTCCGGGCTGGAACTCGTCCAGGCCGTCACCGTCCAGGAGGCACTCGAGCACCGCGTGCATGTCGTACGGCTGGCGGTGGTCTTCAGGCAGCAGGTCGTACAGCTCGAACGCGCTGCGCCGCGGCGGCGTGGGCGTGGCCTCCTCGCGGCGGACCTCGCGGGGCAGCTCGGCGACGAGCTGCCGCAGCTTGGTCAGGCACGCCTCGTCACTCTCGACCATGTAGTGGGCGACGGCGCTCACCTCCGTGTGCACGCGCGCCCCGCCCAGCTCCTCGGCCCCCACCGACTGGCCCGTCGCACCCTTCACGAGGTTGGGGCCGCCCAGGCCCATGAACGACGTGCCCTCGACCATGAGGATCACGTCGGAGAGAGCGGGCAGGTACGCACCACCGGCAATGCAGGGGCCCATGACCGCTGCGAGCTGCGGCACCCGCAGGTAGCGCCGCATCACCGAGTTGTAGTAGAAGAGCCGAGCCGCCCCGTACTGTCCGGGAAACACACCTCCCTGATAGGGGAGGTTGACGCCCGCGGAGTCCACGAGGTAGACAATCGGGATGCGGCAGCGCATCGCGATCTCCTGGGCGCGGAGCATCTTCTTGATCGTCTCCGGCCACCAGGAGCCCGCCTTCACGGTCGCGTCGTTGGCCACCACGACCGTCTCGCGCCCCTCGATCCGCCCGACCCCCGTGATCACGCCGGCACCCGGCGCCTCTCCGTCGTAGAGGTCGTGGGCGACCAGGAGGCCCACCTCGACCCACGGCTCGTCTGCGTCGAGAAGGAGCGCCACCCGCTCACGGGCCGTGAGCTTGCCCTGGGCGTGCTGGCGCTCGATGCGGGCGGTGCCGCCGCCTTCCCTGAGCCGTGCGCGGAGCTGCTGCAGCTCGGCGCAGAGCTCGGCGAGCCTTCCCCGTGGAGCCGTCACCTCGCCGGGAGCGCTCAGACCGCTTCCCTCGACGCGAACCAGCCGCGCACGTACTCGATCGCGTCGCCGGTGGGCGTTCCGGGGCCGAAGAGGCGTCCGATCCCACGGGCCTCGAGCTCATGGGCGTCGTCCTCGGGGATGATGCCGCCGCCCGTGAGGAGCACGTGGTCGGCACCGGCCTCGTCGAGCAGATCCTTCACCCGGGGAAAGAGCGTCATGTGCGCGCCGGACAGCACCGACATCGCCACCACGTCGACGTCCTCCTGCACCGCGGCGTTCACGATCATCTCGGGGGTCTGGTGCAGGCCGGTGTAGATGACCTCGAATCCCGCGTCCCGGAACGCGGCGGCGATGACCTTGGCCCCCCGGTCGTGGCCATCCAGGCCGGGCTTGGCGACGAGGACGCGGATCTTTCGGTCTTCGGACATGCGTCCGCTCCGTGACTTGATGCGTTGCGAGATGCGGAACCGCGGAAATCTAGACCCCGGGCGGCGCGGGAGGAAACCGGCCTGGGGCGCCGTCCGGGCTCAATCCCGCGACGAACGCGGGCAGCGCGTCCAGGCGACCGACGGTGGGGGCGTGCCCGCGGTGGATCCCCAGAGGATCGAGGAGAACCGCCTCCATCCCGGCCCGCGTCGCACCCAGATAGTCCACCGGGTACAGGTCCCCGACGTAGAGGCAGACCGACGCGTCGAGGTCGAGCAGCCGACACGCTTCACGGAAGATGCGCGGATCGGGCTTCTCCGCGCCCACCACCTCCGAGTCGAGCACGAACTCGAAGTGCGGCCGCAGGCCCACGCGCTCCAGGACGCTCTCCACACGACCGTCGGCGTTGGAGATGACGCCGAGGCGATACCCGGCGTCGGCCAGCGCCTCGAGGGTCTGCGTCGTGCCCTCCTCGACGTATGTCCAGAGGTGCTCGCGCGCGTGCGTCTCCCGGAGCAGGCGACCGGCCTCCTCCATGCGTTCCTTCGGAACCCCGGCACCACGGAACAACGCGCCGAAGTACTCTCGCCAGACCTCGGGCTCCGTGCCCGCGTGGCCTTCGGCGATCAGCTCGTGGAGACGGCGCCGGGCCTCGAGCTCGGCGGAGCCAACGGCCGCGGCGTCCGTGACGACCCCCGCGGCCGCGAGCATCGCAGCCATGCGCTCCGGGTCCGCGTAGATCAGGGTGTTGCCAGCGTCGAACAGCACCGCCCGCACCCTCGGGGCGGTCACGCGGCCTCTCCGGGCACGGTAGGCCAGGACACGACGAAGGCCGTGCCCGTGCCGGGCTGACTGTGGACGCGGATGCGGCCTCCGTTCTGGATGACGATGCCGTGCACGGTCGCCAGCCCCAGACCCGTCCCGGCACCGCGAGGCTTCGTGGTGAAAAAGGGCTCGAAGATGCGCGCCCGCGTATCGGCGTCCATCCCCCGGCCGTCGTCCTCCACCCAGAGCTCCACGGTCGCGGGCTCGACGGTCCACTCGGTTCCGTCCCGCCAGCGCCGGTGCGAGCCGGCCGGCGCGACCCCGACGGTGACGCTTCCGTCGCCCTGGATGGCGTCCTTGGCGTTGAGCACGAGGTTCACGATCACCTGCTCGACCTGCGCGCGGTCCGCCACCACCAGCGGCGCGTCCGCGGCGACGTCGAGCGTGAAGCGGACACGCTCCGTGAGGAACCGGCGCAGGAGCGCCTCCATGTCCCGCACGGTCTCCGCGAGGCACATCCTGCGCGGCTGGATGAGGTCCTTGCGCGCGAACGAAAGGAGCTGCTTGGTCAGCGACGCGCCCCGACTCTGCGCGGCCACGATCTCCTGGGCGAGCTCCTGGACCTCGTCGCCGCTCTCGGCGGTGAGCAGCTCGGCGGCTCCGCCTACGATGGTGAGGATATTGTTGAACTCGTGGGCCACGCCACCGGCCAGGCGGCCGACCGCCTCGAGGCGCTGCGCGTGCTCGAGCTGGGAGCGGAGGAGCTGCTGGGCCTCCTCCGACTGCCGGCGCTCCGTCACGTCGCGGAGGATCAACTGGAACCCGCTGGAGCCGTCGTCCCACGGGACGACGCCCACCGTGCATTCCACCCACCGGAGGCTCCCATCCGGGCTGAGGAGCCTGAGGGCCCGCACCTCTTCGTCCGGCCCGGCCGCCCGCAGCGTCTCCGGCGTCCAGTCATCCGCGGCCCCGAGGCACGCCTCGCTCATGACGGACGCGATATCCTGGCCGACGAGGGAATCCTCCGTCCGACCGACGATGGCCTCGGCCGCCGGGTTCATCGCGAGGATGCGGCCGCCCTCGTCGGTCGCGATCACGCCGTCCGGCGCGTACTGGAGCAGGCCCTTCAGGCGCTGCTCGCTCGCGCGCGCGGCGACGAGCACCTTGCCCAGTGAGTCCAGCCCCAGCTGGACCAGCGCGGCCGCCCCGAACATGGAGGCGGACGTCACGATCACGAGATAGGCCGCATCGGCCGGCGGCGTGACTCGCTCGGGGCGCAGCACGAGGCCGACCACGGAGAGGCCCGCCAGGCTGAGCGTGTTGAGCGCCGCGAACGTGTATCCCGCTCGGACGCCCAGCAGGATCCCCGAGGCCATCACGAGGACCGGAAGCGCGATCAGGCCGGGGGTGCGCACGCCGGCGAGGGGGATCTCCCACTGCAGCTCCGCCCAGATCACCGCGAGCGTGAGCAGCGCGGCGGCGCCGCTGCGGCCGCGCACGGCGAGGGCCAGCGCGACCGCGCACGCCAGGACGGTCAGCGACTGGCTGACGATCGCGGCGGGCCGTCCCCCGGGGCCGTAGAGGAGAATGTCGACCAGGGTGACGAGGGCGTAGGCGACGAGGGCGATCGTGATCGCTGCGCGGACCCATCGCCGGTACATGTCGTCGGCGAGGTAGTCCAGCCCCCTCAGCGCCCGGGGCGCTCTCGGGGCGGAGCGGCCTCCACCCCCCAAGGAAGACGAGGCTCTCTCGGGAATGGTCAGAAGAACACCGGCTCCTTGTAGGACCCGAAGACCTCCTCCATCGCGTGGCGGATCTCGTGGAGAGTGCAGTACGCCCGGGCGCAATCGAGGATGCGCGGCACCAGGTTCTCGTGGCCCCCGCACGCCTCCGTCAGGGCCGCGAGCGAGCGAGCGACCTCCTGGTCGTCCCTGCGCGCTCTGAGCTCCGCCAGACCGCGACGCTGCCGCTCCTCGACCGAGGCGTCGATGCGCAGCGTGTCGATCTCGATGTCTCCCGAGCCTTCGGTGAAGTCGTTCACCCCCACGACCACCCGCTCCCCGGTTTCCACCTCGCGCTGCTGGCGCATGGCGGACGAGGCGATCTCCTGCTGGAACCAACCGTTCTCGATGCCCGGAACCACGCCGCCCATCGCGTCGATCTCTTCGAAGAGGGCGAGTGCTTCCCTCTCGAGGTCATCGGTCAGCGTCTCCACCAGGTAGGAGCCCGCCAGGGGGTCGATGGAGTTGGTCACGCCCGACTCGTGGGCCAGGACCTGCTGGGTGCGCAGCGCGATGCGCACCGCCTTCTCGGTGGGCAGCGCCAGCGTCTCGTCCATCGAATTCGTGTGCAGCGACTGGGTGCCGCCCAGCGCGGCCGCCATGGCCTGGTAGGCCACGCGCACGATGTTGGTCTCGGGCTGCTGCGCGGTCAGGCTCACCCCGGCGGTCTGGGCGTGGGTGCGCAACCGCCACGACTCCGGGTTGCGCGCGCCGTACTTCTCCCTCATCCCGCGCGACCAGATGCGTCGGGCGGCGCGGAACTTGGCGATCTCTTCGAAGAAGTCGTTGTGCACGTCGAAGAAGAACGACAGCCGCGACGCGAACGTGTCGACGTCGAGCCCCGCCGCGATGCCCCGCTCCACGTATTCGAAGCCGTTCTTCAGCGTGAACGCCAACTCCTGGGCGGCGGTGGCGCCGGCCTCGCGGATGTGGTAGCCGGAGATCGAGATGGGGTTGTACTTGGGCGCGTGCTCGGAGCACCAGCCGAACATGTCCACGATGCAGCGTAGCGCGGGCTCGGGAGGGAAGATCCACGCGTGCTGGGCCTGGTACTCCTTGAGGATGTCGTTCTGGGCCGTTCCCCGCAGGATGTCCGACGTCACGCCCTGTTTCTCGGCAGCGGCCACGTAGAAACAGAAGAGGATGATCGCCGGCCCGTTGATCGTCATCGACACCGAGACCTCGTCGAGCGGGATCCCCTCGAAGAGCGTCTCCATGTCGGCGAGGCTCGAGATCGCCACCCCGCACACGCCCACCTCGCCCAACGAGCGCGGATGGTCGGAGTCGTAGCCCATGAGCGTGGGGAAGTCGAACGCCACGCTCAGACCGGTCTGTCCGTGCTGCAGCAGGTACTTGTAGCGCTGGTTCGTCTCCTCGGCCGTGGCGAACCCGGCGAACTGGCGCATCGTCCACAGGCGGGTGCGGTACATGGTCGTGTACGGCCCCCGCGTATAGGGGTACTCCCCCGGGAAGCCTATGTCCTTCTCGTACGCCTCGCCCGCCCGATCCAGCGGGGTGTACAGGGGCTTCACCTCCCGCCCCGACACCGTCGTGAAGAGCTCGTCACGCTCCGGGATTCCCCGGTAGGCGGCCTCCCAGCCGGCGAGACGCGCGCGCAGGTCGGCCAACTCCTCCTCGCGGGCACGTACGAGCTCCGCGAGCTCGGCGGCGGACATCGCTTCTTTCTCGGTCGTCGACATCGGGAAGGCGGTCCTGATGGCGGGAATCGGGCAGTCGGTTCCGCTACCCCTCAGCCCTTAAGATGTCCCGCGCTGCGTAGGGGGGTCAACGCGGTCGCGGGGGTGGACCTCAGCTTCCCCGACGCGCAGTGACCAGGTCCTCCACGATTCCCCGCGCGACCGAGTAGGGCGTCGCCTCCCCCTCCTGGATCTCGTCGAGGCCACGCTCCAGGGCCGCACCGGACGTCGCAGAGCCCCAAGCCAGCCGCCTGAGCTCACGGTCCACCACGTCGCGGACCCGCGTGCGGGCCCGTGCGCGGCGGCGCCGCTCCAGCTCGCCGCTCCCGGTGAGCCACGCGCGATGGCGCTCCACGGCGTCGATCAGCTCCGGAACGCCTTCGCCCGTCTGACCGACCGTCTTGAGTACTGGGATCGTCCAGCCCGTCTCCTCGGCGGCAGGGCGGGCGCGGGCCCGCCTCGCACCGACGCGGGCCAGGTCCACGCCGTGGTGGGCCGGCACGTCCTTCAGGGCACTCCCGGCACGGAGGTGGATCGCCTGTCGGATCTCCTTGAGCAGCCGCTCGGCTCCGGGCCTGTCGGCCTTGTTGACCACGAACACGTCGGCGATCTCCATCAGGCCGGCCTTCATGGCCTGGATCGCGTCGCCCGACTCCGGGACGAGCACCACGATCACGGTGTCCGCCGCCGCGGTGATCTCGAGCTCGGTCTGGCCGACGCCGACGGTCTCGACCAGGACGCGCTCGAATCCGAAGGCGTCCATCAGGTCGATCGCCTCCTTCGTCGTGACCGCCAGGCCGCCGAGGGAGCCACGGGTCGCCATCGACCGGATGAAGATGCCCGGGTCCGTCGCCAGGTCGTTCATCCGGATGCGGTCTCCCAGCAGCGCCCCGCCCGAGTAAGGCGACGTGGGATCGACCGCCACCACCCCCACCCGCTCGTCCCCCTCCCGGTAGGCCGCAGCGAGGTACGAGACCAGGCTGGACTTTCCCGCCCCCGGCGGCCCCGTGAAGCCGATCCTGGCAGCGTGCGGACCGTCCCGCAGCACGGCGTGGAGGAAGTCCTGGAAGCCCGGGCGCTCGTTCTCCACCGTGGTGACGGCCCGCGCCAGTGCCGGGATCTTCCCTGCACGGAATCTCTCGAGAAGGTCCTGGAGGGGTTCGGTCAACGCCATTCGTCCGGTCGGATGCCCCGCGCGTGGCGCAGGGGGTTCTCGAGGAGGTGGGTCGGAAGGAACAGGACCACCACGAACATCAGCAGCGACGTGATCAGGCCGAGACCGAGGAGCCACCAGTTCGTCAGCGCGAGGAAGAGGATCGCGGTGATGACGGCGGTGGCGGTCGCGAAGATGCTCAACAGCAGGCGCCGCGCCTGCAGGTGGAGAAAGCGCTCCTGCGTCTGCATGTCGCGCGGGTGGATGCGCACGCGCAGCTCCTCCCTCTCGGTGCGCGTGACCAGGTCGCGCATCTGGCGCACGACCATCTGCGCCTCGTCGATGAAGCTGCGCGCCATCTGTGCCGGCTGATGGCCCGTCGTCTTCATCAGCTCGCCCTGGTGCGCGCGCACGACCCCGCGCATGAACGCGAGGCCGTCGAACGCGTCGTCGTAGTGGAACGCCAGGCCCTCGATGAGCGCGGAGGCCCGGAAGAAGTAGACGAGCTCCTGCGGGAGGATCAGCGGCCAGGTGTAGAACGTGTCCAGCACCTGGGTGAGGATCTCCTCGACGATGCGCTGACGGTTCGTGGTCTTCGCCTTCTCCACGATGCGCAGGATCTCGGTAGCCGACTCGCGGATCTCTCCGCGGGACACCTCGGGGCTGATCATCCCCAGGTGGTACATCCCGTTGATGACGCCGTCGATGTCCTCGCGGCCGAGGGCAAGCGCCACGTCGAGGATGGCCTGGCGCGTCCAGCGTGGCACCTCCAGGACGGCACCCCAGTCCAGGACGATGAGCGTGCCGTCATCCTGCACCAGGAGATTGCCCGGGTGGGGGTCGGCGTGCATGAAGCCATCGACCATCATCATGCGCATGTAGACGCCCGTGAGGGTCTCCATCACCTGACGGAACGAGAGCCGCCCGGCGCGGAACTGGTCGTGCAGACGGTCGATCTTCGTGCCCTCGCAGTGCTCCATGACCAGCACGCGCCGACGCGTGAACCGCTCGAGAACGTCCGGTGCGCGCACTTTGCGCTGGCCCCGGAAGAAGCGTTGGAAGCGCTCGATGTTGGCCGCCTCCTCCCGGAAGTCCATCTCCGCGCGCACGCGCACACTGAACTCACGCACGACGTTGGTGACCGCGCGGACGTGGTGGTTGGGGAAGAGGATGTTCAACCAGAAGAGCAGCCGGAACGAGATGTCGAGGTCCAGCGCCACCACCGACGCCACGCCCGGGCGCAGCACCTTCACCACGACCTCGCGGCCATCGACCTTGGCGCGATGCACCTGCCCCAGGCTCGCGGCGGCGACCGGCTCCCGCTGGAAGTCCTGGAAGAGCTCGTCCGTCGGCGCGCCGAGCTCCTCCTCGATGACGCGCATGATGTCCTCGGCCGGGTCGGGTGGGACCTGGTCCTGGAGCTTGCCGATCTCGCTCAGGTACGGCTCGGGGAGGATGTCCGCGCGGGCGCTGAAGAGCTGAGCGAGCTTGATGAACGTCGGACCCAGGCCGGCCAGTTGAGCGCTGAGGCGCTTCGCCCTCCTCCCATGGCTCTCGGCGGTCCGGGGGACGGGTCGTCCGAAGAGGATGAAGCGCTTCCGGTCGCGCAGGAACCCCACCACGAAGGGGCTCAACCTGGCGATGACCGAGATACTGCGGACGAGTCGTTTCACGTCACAACAGGATTACGGAGCCGAGTCCGAGGAGGAGCAGGAAGCCGCACATGTCGGTGAGCGTGGTCACGAACACCGAAGACGCGATCGCCGGATCCACGCCCAGCTTGTCCAGGATCGTGGGGATGAAGGATCCGGCAAAGCCGGCCACCGCGAGGTTGCCCCACATGGCCAGGAGGACGACGAGACCGAGCTTCGCCGTCTCGCCCATCGCCAGCGCGATCAGCGCCGTGGTGAGGCCCAGGGCCGCGCCGTTGGTCAGTCCGACGGCGACCTCGCGTCCAACCAGCGCGAGGCCCGCCCGACCTCCCAGGTCCTCCTTCAGCGCAAGGCTGCGCACCGCCACCGCCAGCGCCTGGGTGCCGGCGTTGCCGCCCATACCCGCGACGATCGGCATGACCACGGCGAGGGTCACGACCCGGTTCACCGTGTCCTTGAACCAGTAGACGACCGAGGCCGCCAGGAAGGCCGTGAGGAGGTTCACGAACAGCCACGGGAGCCGCGCCCGCACCGTCTCGCCCCAGGTCGAGCGGAGGGCCTCCTCGTCCCCGACGCCAGCGAGGCGGAAGAGGTCCTCCGTCTGCTCGGCCTCCATCACGTCGATGACGTCGTCGAACGTGATGCGCCCCAGCAGGACGCCGAGCTCGTTCACCACCGAGATCGAGGCCAGGTTGTAGCGGGAGATCAGGCGGCCGACCTCCTCCTGGTCGACGTCGGGGAGGACCGAAGCCACCGGCTCCTCCACCAGCGATTCGATGGTTTCGGTCGGCTCCGCGATCACCAGGTCGTCGAGGCGCACCGTGCCCAGGAGCCGGTTGCGCTCGTCCACGACGAAGACCGTGTAGAAATCCTCGACCTCCCGTCCCTTCACGCGCACCTGCTCCAGCGCCTCGGCAGCCGTGAGCGAGACGAGCACGGAGACGAGGTCGGTGGTCATCAGCCCACCGGCCGTCTCCTCGTCGAAGAGGAGCAGCCCGCGGAGCTCCCCGGCGTCCTCGACCGGGAGGGCCGCCAGGATGCGCTGGCGCTCTTCCGGCTCCAGCTCCCCGATCAGGTCGACGGCGTCGTCGTCGGCGAGCTCCTGGAGCAGCTCGGCTCCCTTCTCCGGGTGCAGCGCGGCCAGCAGGTCGGCGCGATCCTCGCCCTCCTCCATCTCGGCGAGGGTCTCCGACGCGAGCTCCTTCGGCAGAGCCGACAAAAGAAGGACCTGGTGCTCCTCCTCGTCGAGACCCTCCACCAGGTCGGCGATATCCGAGGGGTGCAGCTCCCCCACGGCCTCGTGGAGCGCATCGACGTCTCCGGCCGAGACGAGCTTGGCCAGCCGCTCCTGCATCTTCTCGATGTCGTCGGCGGAAGAGCTCATGGGAGGGCGGCGTGGCCTGGGATCGAAGGTGTGCGACCTGGCAGGTCGTCGAGAAAGGGGAGCGCCAGGCCCACGGCAGGGCCCGGTGGCGTGCCCGGACACCGGAAGATCCTCGCGGCGTCGCGGGTCGGCAAGGTGGAGGGAGCCCCGCTAACCGCCGAGCGCGCGGGCTACGAGCCGCTCCTGGAGGACGAACATCGGGCTCGATGCCCGCTCCTCGCCCTCGGGGTGCTCGTGACCCAGTACGTGCAGCGTGCCGTGGATGGCCAGCCGCACGAGCTCCTCGTCGCGCGCCACGCCCAACTCGTCGGCCTGACGCCTGGCCTGCTCCACCCCCAGGTACACGTCCCCCAGGGGAGCCGCGGCCGTGCCGAGGGAGAAGGCTAGCACGTCCGTCGGGCGGTCCCTGCCGAGGTATCGGGCGTTCAGCGTACGGATACCGTCATCGTCCAGGAGGGTCAGCGACACCTCCGCCCCCGCGACGCCCTCCTCGGCCAGCGTCACCCTCACGGCGCGCTCCAGCACCTCCGCGGAGACGTCTTCGAAGGGACCGAGGTCGACCTGCACCTCCAAATCCCCCCGCGGGATCACGACTCGGCCTCCTCCCCGGGCTCGGCCTCCTCCCCGGGCTCGGCCTCCGACTGGGCCTGACCCCCGTCCGCGCCGTTGCCGTCCTGGGGCGCGTCCGTCAGGTGCTTCGTCGCCGGATACTCGATGCGGCGGTGCAGCACACCCGCGAGGATCTTGGTGAACTGCTCCTCGATCGTAGCGATCTCGCGCAGGGTCAACGGGGCCTCGTCGAGCTGGCCGATGTCGATCTTGCCCTGGACGATCGTGTGGATGAGGTCGCGCACGCGCTCGGGCGTGGGATCCTTCATGGCGCGCGTCGCCGACTCACAGGAATCGGCGAGCATCACGATGGCGGTCTCCCGCGTCTGCGGCTTGGGGCCCGGGTAGGAGAAGCGATCCACGTCGAGCTCCCCCTCCCCTTCGTTCTCCTCCCGCGCCTTCTCGTAGAAGAAGCCGATGCGCTGCGTGCCGTGGTGCTCCAGGATGAACTGCACGACCACGTCGGGCACCTTGGCGTCGCGGGCCAGGCGCGCGCCCTCCGTCACGTGCTCGCGGACGATCGACGCCGATGTCTCCGGCTTGAGCTTGTCGTGCGGGTTCCGCCCGTCCGGCTGGTTCTCCACGAAGTAATGGGGCTTGATCATCTTCCCAACGTCGTGGTAGTAGACGCCCACGCGGCACAGGAGGCCGTTGGCGCCGATCGCGTTGCAGGCGGCCTCCGCGAGGTTGGCCACGTTGATCGTGTGCGCGTAGGTCCCCGGGGCCTCGAGCGACAGGCGCTTGAGCAGTGGGCGCGTCGGGTCCGCCCATTCCAGCAGGGTCTGGTCGGTCGTGATCCCGGTCAGGAGCTCGAAGACCCAGAGGAACCCCATCGCCAGCAGGGCCGACACCGTGGCGTTGCCCGACGAGTACAGCGCGGCCCGGGCGATGTCGCCCGCGTCGTGGCTGGTGGCGAGCCCGTGGCCGAGCAGGACGAGGCCGGAAGCGGCGGCGATGATCGCGATCGACACCCACGTCTCGGAGCGCCGCCGCACCGCGCGCACGCTCAGCGCCGCCGCACCGCCCCCGACGGCCACCACCAGCACGATGCCGTAGTCCGCGAACGGGGGTAGCGTCCCGGTGATCAGGGCGACCACGAAGACCATGAAGAGCGCCATGCGCGCGTCCCACAGGACGCCCACGGGGAGCGCGACGAAGGCAATGGGAAGCCACTCGGGTGCGAGGCCGTTGCGGGCGATGGCGGCGGCCGCGGTGATGTACACGCCGATCAGGAGCGCCTGCAGGAGGAGCCACCGGAACTGGGAGTACACCTCCGTGCGGAAGAAGAGGAAGAGCCCGTAGAGCAGCAACAGCAGCGTGTTGACGAGCCAGGCACCGAAGACCGGTCCCGCCCGAAGGCCCCGCCGCTCCAGGAGCCCGCGCATCCGCAGCTGCTCCTCGTACGCGTTCAGCCGCTCCAGCTCGGTGGGACCGATCGGGTCCGCGGCACGCACGATCGCCTGCCCCTGCAGCACGCTGTCCTTCGTGGTGTCCACAGAACGGGCCGCCGCATCCCTGTCCAGCTCGGTGGCGACGACGTTCAGCACGTAGCTGAACTCGATGTGGCGGATGAGGATCAGCCGCAGGAGGTTGGTCACGTCCGGCGGCGTCGAGTCGGGCAGCATGTCGAGCGCGGTCTCGAAGAAGTCCCGCTGCGTGACGAGGGCGCTGGTCGGCAACGACCGCTCGGTCTCGCCCTGGCGTACCGTCACGTTGGGCGTCGTGATGTCCGCAGCCTGCCCTGCATCCACCACGCCCTGCGGGATGAGCTCGTTCGCCGCGCCGAGCGCGACGCGACGGAGCATGCGCCGGGTGGCCTCGTTCATGAGCGCGTCTACCTGCGACGCCGTCGCCACGAGCGAGCTGCCGCGCAGGACACGCTCCACCCCCGCCCTGTCCCCGGCCTGGGCCGCCGCGTCGATCCCGTCGAAGAAGGCGCGCAGGCGGGCCGCCATCGTGTCGGCGGCCTCGGGGATGTAGTTGAACGTGGGAGGCACCGACTCCATCGCGAGCTGCTTCCCCCGGGCGAGCTCTTCGGCGCTCTTCGGCACGCTGAACGGGATGCGGGCGATGACGTCCTCCGGCGCGACCATGCCCACTTCGTATCGGCCCACGGCCATGCGGGCGGTCGGGGGGAACCACGCCGTGATCAGGACGGCCAGCCCCACCAGGAGGACGAGGCGGGCGCCATGATGTGCCACGCGGGCCCCGAAGGTGCTCCCGGGATCCCCGGAAAGCCGTCGGAGGACCGATTCCCCCCCGGACCCGCGGTCGGAGCGGCTCACGCGGGGGCGCCTTCCGGACCCAGGTCCCCGCGCTCCGCCTCTTCACCGGCCCGCTCGTACGCCCGGATGATGTCCTTCACCAACCGGTGGCGGATCACGTCCTTCGCGTCGAGGTAGATCAGCGAGATGCCCTCGATGTCCGCCAGGATGCGCTCGACCTCCAGGAGTCCGGAATCGATTTTCCGGGGAAGGTCGATCTGCGTCTTGTCACCGGTGATCACCACGCGTGAGTTCAGGCCCAGACGGGTCAGGAACATCTTCATCTGCGCGGTGGTCGCGTTCTGCGCCTCGTCGAGGATCACGAACGCGTCGGACAGCGTGCGTCCCCGCATGTAGGCCAGCGGCGCGATCTCGATGGTGGAGTCCTCCAGGGCGCGACGTACACGGTCGTGCGGCATCATGTCCTCGAGCGCGTCGTAGAGCGGCCGCAGGTACGGGTCCACCTTCTCCTGCAGGTCGCCGGGGAGGAACCCGAGGTTCTCACCCGCCTCGACGGCGGGCCGCGCGAGGATGATGCGCCGCACGCGCTTCTTGTACAGCGCGTCCACGGCACAGGCGACCGCCAGGTAGGTCTTCCCGGTGCCTGCGGGCCCGATCCCGATGACGACGTCGTGGCCCCGGATGGCCTCCAGATACCGCCGCTGCCCGTCGGACTTCGGCGCGATGATACGGCGCGACCCGGGGAGAGCGATGCGGACGCCGTCCTCCGGGTGGACCACCCCCGAAGGCCCGAGCGCCTCCATCCCGTCGGCGAAGCGCGCGATGTCGGGCGTGTCGAAGGGGACGCGCAGCTGTGCGAGCTCGATGAGGTGCTGCGCGACCGGCACGGCCCGCTCGACCCCTTCGAGCCCACCGGAGAGGATGAGGTGGTCCCCGCGCAGGACCGCCCGCACACCGAAGAGCCTGCCGAGCTCCTGGAAGTTGCGGTCGTTCACCCCGGCCAGCATGAGCTGATCGGCGCCCTCGGTGTCGAGGCGGTGCTCGACGACGGTTTCTCCGTTGGCCACGGCAGTATCCTACCCCGTGGTCACCGGGACCACCAGCCGCAGACCCAGCTCCACGAGGTCGTCGTCCGTGACCGGGCTGGGTGATCCCTCGAAGAGGGCACGCGCCGCGGTGGTCTTCGGGAAGGCGATGACGTCCCTGAGGCTGCCCGCCCCCACGAAGCGCTGGACGATGCGGTCCACCCCCAACGCGATCCCTCCGTGGGGCGGCGCTCCCGCCGCCAGCGCCTCCAGCAGGAAGCCGAAGCGCCGGTCGATGTCCGCGTCCTCGAAGCCGAGGATGCGCAGGATCCGACGCTGCAGCCCCGGCTCGTGCACGCGGAGGCTGCCCGACCCGAACTCGGTCCCGTTGTAGACCAGGTCGTAGGCCTGGCTGCGCGCCGCGATCGGCTCGGAGTCAAGCAGGTGCATGTCCTCCGGATGAGGCATGACGAAGGGGTGGTGACCGGGAGCCAGTCCGCCGTGCTCGTCCAGCTCGAAGAGGGGGAACTCCGTGACCCACAGCCAGGCGTGCTGCCGCTCCAGGGGGACGTCCGCGGCTTTGGCGGCCGCGGAGCGGGTCGCGGCGAGGGCGGGCGACGTGACGGAGTCGGGCCCGGCCGCGGCGAGGACCAGGTCGCCGGTTGCGACGCCCATCGCCTCCAGGTGCTCGGGGCCGAGGAACTTGCCCAACGGCCCCGAGGCCCCGTCCTCCGTACGCTTGGCCCAAAGGAGACCGGGAGCCCCCGTGGCCTTCGCCCCGGCCTCCAGCGCCTCGATGTCCTTGCGGGACAGACGGGCGCCGCCCGGCACCACGATCCCGCGCACCCGCCCACCCGCCTCGACCGCGGCGCGCACGATGCGAAAATCGACGTCCGAGGTCGCCCCGGTCCAGTCGTGGATCGGAAGCGCGAACCGCAGGTCGGGACGGTCCGACCCGTAGCTGTCCATCGCCTGCGCCCACGTCATGCGCGGGAACGGAAGCGGAGCGTCCACGCCGGCCACTTCGGCCATGGCCGCCACCAGTCCCTCGATCCACCGGAGGATGTCGTCCGGGGCCACGAACGACGCCTCCACGTCGATCTGCGTGAACTCCGGCTGCCGGTCGGCCCTCAGGTCCTCGTCCCGGAAGCAGCGTGCGATCTGGAAGTAGCGGTCGAAGCCGGCCACCATGAGAATCTGCTTGTAGATCTGCGGACTCTGCGGCAGCGCGTAGAACTCCCCGTTGTGCACGCGACTGGGCACCAGGTAGTCCCGCGCGCCCTCCGGCGTCGGCTTGGTGAGGATCGGGGTCTCGACCTCCAGGAAGCCGAGCTCGTCCATGTAGTTTCGCGCGGCCAGGATCAGCTTGTGCCGCAGGGTGAGCGCCCGCTGCAACTCGGGACGGCGGAGATCGAGGACGCGATGGCGCAGGCGGAGCTCCTCGGAGGGAAGCTCCTCCTCCGGAGCCCGGTAGACCGGGATCGCGGGCGTCCTCGCGGTCGACAGCCGCTCCACGTGCACCGCGCGCAGCTCGACCTCGCCCGTCGGCATCTGCGGGTTGGGGTCGGGCCGCAGCTCGATGCGTCCCTCCACGCGGATCACGTCCTCGGCCCCGAGATCGCGGCCCACCTCGAGGGCGTCGGCCTCCGTCCAGTCCGGACCGATGGACACCTGGAGCAGACCGCTCCGGTCTCGCAGATCCACGAAGAGCAACCCCCCGAGGTCCCTGCGCCGGTGGACCCACCCCGTGAGCCCCAACGTGGCGCCTACCTCGCGGGAGGTGATGCCCCCGACCATGCGGCTGCGAAGGACGGTGTGCTCGATGTCGCGCTCGTGCATGCGGTTGTGGTCCCGGGATGGTTCGGTTGGGTGCGCCCCGATGCGGGCGCGGTGCGCCTTCAGGTCCCCGGCAGGGCACATACCCCGGCAGGGCTCCGAGGAGCCTGTCCGGGTCGCGGAGCCGCCCGCCCCGAGGGCGAGAAGAAGAGGATCGCCACCGCGCCGGCGGCGGATCCCTCCCTGGGGAGCGGAACGTGGAGGACGAGATCCGGACACGCCTTCAGCGACCTCCGGACGCCGGCTAAGTTAAGCCGCGCACACACCCCGTTCAAGCAAGCCCATGACCGAAGCGACCCCTCCCGACCTCCTGTCCCTCGAGCCCGAAGAGCTGCGTCGTGTGCTCGAGCGCCACTTCGCGGATCGGGGCCAGCCGGCCTACCGCACGAAGCAGGTCGAGCGGTGGCTGCTGGAGGCTCTGGCGCGCTCACCCGAGGAGATGACCGACCTCCCCGCGGAGGAGCGCGCGGCGCTGTCCGCGGCGTTCCGCATCGACGAGCCCGTGGCGGACCGCGTGTCCAGGAGCCGGGACGGGACGGTCAAGCACCTCTGGCGCCTGTCGGACGGCCACCTCGTGGAATCGGTGCTGATTCCGACGGACCGGCGCCTGACGCTGTGCATCTCGTCGCAGGCGGGATGCGCCATGGGGTGCACGTTCTGTGCGACGGGATGGGGAGGGTTCGACCGCCAGCTCACGGCGGGTGAGATCGTGGGTCAGTACCGGGCCTCCCGGCGCTGGGCTGAGGAGAACGGGTACGGCACCATCGACAACATCGTCTACATGGGCATGGGCGAGCCCCTGGCGAACCGGAAGGCCGTGCACGCCTCGCTGACCCTGCTCAACCAGGGCTACGGCGTGGGCGCCCGCCGCATCACGGTCTCGACGGTCGGCGTGGTGCCCGGGATCCTGGAGCTGGCCGAGCGCAAGGAGCAGTTCCGACTGGCGCTCTCCCTGCACGCCCCCGACCCCGAGTTGCGCAAGGAGCTCATCCCCCTCGAGAAGCGCTACCCTCTCGGTGACGTGCTCGAGGCGCTGCGTCGCTTCGACGCGGCGGGCGGGAAGCGCATCACCTTCGAGTACACGATGATCCGCGGCGTGAACGACGACCTGTCCCTCGCCCCGACGCTGGCCGGGATCGCCTCCGAGGTCGGGGCATTCGTGAACCTCATCCCCTTCAACCCGATTCCCTACCAGAACTGGAAGCCGTCGACGCCGGGGCGCATCCGCGCCTTCGCCGACGTCCTCGAGGAGCGAGGGGTCCCGGTCGCGGTCCGCGAGACGCGCGGCCGCGACATCGACGCGGCCTGCGGGCAGCTGCGCGCGCACGCGCTCGCGCAGACCGGGAACCGTCGCACCCCCCCCGGGAGGGGTGACCCGTAGAAGGGCGACGACGCCCGCTCAGGGCCGCTTCACGAAGCGGATGTTCCGGTTGCGCTCACCCGCGGTCACGAGCATCGCCACGGCGCTCCCCTCCGCGTCGCGCTGGAATTGCACCGAGCCGATGAACCAGGCCTCTCCCACGAAATCGTCGTCCCAGGCGGGGCTCAGGCGGATCGCGCCGTGGCGCCAGTGCCGCATGACGAGCCCGCCGTCCTCGACCTCCACCCGGTACGAGGTATGCAGCTCCTCGCTGACGTATTCGCCCGTGACCCCGGCGAGGTCACGAGGAGCCGGGGGCGCTGCGGTGCCGACACGCGGCGCCGTCCTTCCACGATAGGTGATGTGCGTGACCCTGCCGTCTCCTTCCCGCTCGAAGGCGATCGACGCGCCGTACGCCTCCACCCAGAACTCGGTCGTGGACCGCGCCGTCATCGGGAATTCGTCCTCCCGCGTGGCCCGCGTGAAGAGCGCCGACCCCTCCCGGCGGATGTGCACGTACCACCCGGGCCCGAGGCGATAGACGCCCACGTAGTCGTCGAGCACGGAATCCGGCACCGCGACCGCCTCGTCCTTCGAGGGCGCCTCCGATTGCCGGGGCGGGAGGTTCCCCTCCAGGTAGCGGTCTGCCACGTCGTACGCGGCTGCCGCGGCGTTGATGCTGCCGCTGTTGGCGAGCACGACGACGCCCATCCGCCGGTCCGGGAAGTACAGGACGAAGGTGCTGAACTGAGCCCACGAGCCGCTGTGGTTCAGCGTAGGGAGGCCCCGGTACTCTCCGTGGTTGATTCCGAACGCGTACGGGATCGTGGAACCGTCGTTCAGGACGCCTCGCGTGCGGGCGAGCCCCATCGCTGGGCGTCCCCCCACGGCCGCATCGTCGAAGTTGGCGACCCACCTGGAGAGGTCGTCCACGGTGCTGAAGAGGGAGCTCGAGCCCAGCGCCGTCAGGTTGTCGGGTGCCCGATGCCAGGAGCCGTCGGACGCGCGCGCGTACCCTGAAGCCCGATCGGGCACCACTTCGGTGTAGTCGTCCCGGAAATGCGAGCGCGACATCCCGAGCGGGCCGAACAGGTGCTCGTCCGTCCACGCCCGGAAGGACTGGCCCGTGACGCGCGAGACCATCTCCGCCAACAGGTTGTAGCCGGTGTTGGAGTATGTGTATTCGCTCCCTGGCTCGAAGTTCAGCGCCCGCTGGTCGTAGGCCATTCTGAGGATCTGGTCGAAGGAGATGACGTCGTCCATGCTCCATCCCGCGATCGCCAGCGTTCCCGGCCAGTCCCGCAGGCCGCTGGTGTGGTGCAGTAGGTGCTCGACGGTGATCGTGTGGCCGAAGTCGGGAAGCTCGGGGATCCACCGTCGGATGTCGTCGTCCAGCCGCACCTCGCCCCGCTCGACCAGCATGGCCACGGCGAGCCCGGTGAACTGCTTCGACACGGATGCCACGTCGAACACGGTGGACGGCGTGATCGGGACCCGGTCCTCCAGTCTCGCGAGCCCGTAGCCCTTCCGCAGAACCACCTCGCCGTCCCGCACGACCGCGACCGCAAGCCCCGGCGAGTCGGTCCGGTCGAAGTGGGAGAAGAGGGAATCGACCCCCACCTCCCCCGTTGGCGGGGCCTCCTGGGCGATCGACGCCCCGGGAACCATCGCGAGGAGTGCGAGAAGGATGACGGAGGCAGGCGTTCTCATCGCGATCCCCTCCCAGGTTAGCCGCAACGGCCGTGTCGGAGCGCGGCGAAGGTGTTCCCCTCTGCTGCCCGATCTTCTGCTAGTGGATCCCCTGCCCGATGCGTCCCCAGCGGATCTCCCGTAGCCAGGGGAAGGGCCGGTACGACTCCTTGTTGTAGGAGAAGTAGATGAAGACCGCCCTCCCCTCCAGGCGCCACCGCTCGAGGAGCCCCCAGTAGCGCGAGTCCAGGCTGGTCTCGCGGTTGTCTCCCAGCATGAAGTAGCGGCTTTCGGGGATGACGATCGGCCCCCAGTTGTCGCGCGTGGGCGCGTAGGAGCGCCGGTCCACCCCCGGGAGGAGGTAGTCCCGCTGCCATTCCATCCACGGGTGCATCTCGTCGGCGACGTCCGTGTGCTTCAGGTACGGCTCCTCTTGTGCCACGCCGTCGATGTAGAGCACCCGGTTGCGCATCTGGAGCGTGTCACCGGGCATGCCGATCAGGCGCTTCACGAGCTTGAGCGACTCCTCGTGGGGCGGATCGAAGACGATGACGTCGAAGCGCCGCGGCTCCGAGTACCCCGGCAGCCGGACCGTGGTCAGCGGAATCCGGGTGCCCATGGCCGCCCGGTTGACCATCAGCATGTCGCCGACCAGGAGCGTGTCCTCCATCGAGCCCGACGTGATGACGAACGTCTGGACGAGGAACGTCCTGAGCAGGATGAACAGCACGAACGCGACGAGGATCGACTTGCCCCACTCCACCGCGGTGTTGGGCTTGCGGTCCGCAGCGGCCTTCGAGCGCGAGCCCGGGCCTCCGGCCTTCTCCTCCTCGTCCTTCCCGTTGGCTCGCTTGCTCATCGATCGACCGTCGTCTCGTTTCCAGGGAGGGGGGCGGTCGGGCCGTTCAACGGCGGAACCACCCCCGTGGGTCCCACCAGGCCCGCTGTGGCGCATCGCTTTCCGGCTCGGGCGCCACCGTGGCCGGGATCCAGTCCTTGCCCAGCACTACGGATACATCGAGGTACAGGTTCGGATCCGGCTCGCTCCGGACGTTACGGATTCCGAGGGCGTCCGCAACGTCTCGGGCCGACCCGAGGGCCCCCACGCGGTCGAGCACGACCGAGGAATCCCGGCCGAAAGCGCTGGCATTCCCGAAGAAGACCACGTCGAACCCCAGGTCCCTCAGCTGCTCGGTCGCCTGGCGCGCGGCGCCGAACTGCCCACCGCCGTTGAGCACTTCGACCCGAACGCGATCGGACGGGTTCGGGCGGCGAGCGGTGTCGGACGCGGCGCTGGACGAGCGCCCCCGCCACTGGGAAATCGCGGATCCACCCAGCGCAGCGACCGCCAGCGCCACCGCGAGGGCGGCGACGCCCCGCGCGCGCGGTCCCATCACGTCCGCTCCGAAAGCGCGTTCCAGAACCCGACGGTCTCGGAACGCATCGCGCTGCGCCGATCCACGAGGTGGGCGATGCGGGCACCGAGCACCTCCCGCACCACCGCCTCCAACGCACCTGGCATCCGGTCGCGAAGCCCGGCCCGCCAATCGTTGAGCAGGTCCCGGCCGGGTTCGAGGAAGTCCGCCGCGTAGAGCGCCCGGCCCAGCGTTCCCAGCGCCGGGTGACCCAGCGTGTGGTAGGCCACCGTCAGCAGTAGCTCGCCGTCCGCGACGCCCTCCACCCGGAGCCTCTCGGCGGCCGCGGGCCCGTGCAGGATGCGGCCGGGCAGAGCCGCCAGGGTCGGGGGAACGCGCGCGCGGAGCTCCTCCACGGGCGCGTCGCGGAGCGCGTCGTGGAGGTAGCCCACCGCCAGCCACCGACCGCGGGCGTCCTCGTCCAGGCCGAGCGCGGCCGCCCATGTGCCCAACAGGTCCGCCACGCGCTCCATGTGGCGGCGCCGGTCTTCCGACGCGACCGCCCACACCGGGAGCTCGCCGTGCGACGCTCGTTCCACGATGGGGTGCAGCGTCATAGCTCCATGTTGTCGATGAGCCGGGTCGTCCCGCAGAAGGCCGCGAGGGCGAGCACGCTGCCGTCCTGCGCCGACTCGAGGGGAGCGAGCGTGTCGGGGGCCACGAGCTCCGCGTACTGGAGCTCGAGCTGTCGGTGCTCCGCGACGACCTTGAATACCTCCTGAAGCAGGACGTCGGCGCGCCGCTCACCCCCGTCGTAGAGCCGCCGGGCCGCGTAGAGGGCACCGTGGAGACCGCGTGCGTCCCGGCGTTCGTCATCATTCAGGTAGGTATTGCGGGAGCTCATGGCGAGCCCGTCCCGCTCGCGGACGATCGGGCCCGTCTCGACGCGCACGCGCAGCTCCAGATCCCGCACCATCCGACGGATCAGCACCGCCTGCTGAAAATCCTTGCGCCCGAAGACGGCCACCTCGGGACGGAAGAGGCCGAAGAGCCGCGCGACGACCGTGAGCACGCCACGGAAGTGGCCCGGGCGGAACGCGCCGCACAGTCGGTTGCCAAGTGCTCCCGGGGACACGGTGATGCGCGGCTCGCCGTCCGGGTACATCTCCTCGGTCGACGGAGCGAACACCAGCTCGGCGCCGCGCGCCTCCAGGAGCCCCAGGTCGCGCTCCTCGTCTCGTGGATAGCTCGACAGGTCCTCCGCCGGGCCGAACTGGAGTGGGTTCACGAAGATCGACACGGCCACGCGGCCTCCCATCTCACCGGCGAGATCGACCAGCGAGAGGTGACCTTCGTGCAGGAAGCCCATCGTCGGCACGAGGGCCAGCGTCTCCCCCAGGGGGCGGAGTCGCTCCAGCTCCTCGGTGAGCGCGGCTCGGGTGCGAACGACGATCAAGGCGGCTCAATCCCCTTCGAACGAGTGCTCGGCGTCGGGATACGTCCCTTCGCGGACCTCTCGCGCATAGGTCCTCACACCCTCGAGGGCCACGTCGTGGAGTGACGCGAAGCGCTTGAGGAACTTCGGCGTGAACCCCGGATTGAGGCCGAGCGCGTCGTAGAGGACGAGCACCTGTCCGTCACAGCCGGCCCCCGCCCCGATTCCGATCGTGGGCACGGTCAGGGACTCGGAGATCTCCCGGGCCAGGCCGGCCGGCAACAGCTCCAGCACCATGGAGAAGACCCCCGCCTCCTGGAGCGCGTGGGCTTCGGAGCGGATACGCGCGGCTTCGGCGTCGCCGCGGCCCTGGACCCGGTAGCCGCCGAGCGCGTGGACGGACTGGGGCGTGAGACCGATGTGACCCATGACCGGGATGCCCGCCGCCACCAGCTCGTGGATCGCCGCGCAGGTGCGCTCGTGGCCGCCCTCGAGCTTGACGGCCTCGACCCCGGCCTCCTTGAGGGCCCGTCCCGCGTTGCGGAGCGCATCCTCGGTCGAGGTCTGGTAGCTCATGAAGGGCATGTCCAACACGACGAGCGTGCCCGGCGCGCCGCGCTTCACGGCGCGTGCGTGATGGATCATCTCGTCGAGCGTCACGGGAATCGTCGACTCGTAGCCCAGGACGACCTGTCCGAGGGAGTCGCCGACCAGGATCAGGTCGACGCCTGCCTCCTCGAGGAGGCGGGCGAAGAGGACGTCGTACGCCGTCATCGCGACGATGCGGCGTCCCTCGCGCTTCATCTCCAGGAATCGGCGGATCGAGGCCCGACCGGTCCTGGAGCGTGCTTCGGTGGACATGGAATCCGCCTTAGCTGAACATGCGTAAGTGCTTGTGGTAATGGAACTACATCTATTCACCACGGAGGACGTCGAGGTCGCAGGGAGCTTCAATACCGAAACGGCTCAGCGTTCTCCGCGTTCTCTGTGGTGAAGACAAACGCTGCGTCCTCCGTGGTGCCGGAAGTGCGAGGATACGTAGCCCTCTCCTCCCGCCCGGAACTGTCAAACATGGGCATTACCCCACCCGTGCGGGAGGGGCGCGCTCGCCGCTACCTTCGGGACCATGGCGCTCCGCTGGGATCCCCTGCTCGTGCGCGCCCTCGCGGGCGAGCTCCACGACCGCCTGGCCGGAATGCGCTTGCGGGCCATCCGGCTGGACGGCGCGACCCGCGACCTGGTGCTCCTCTTCCGTGAGGCGACGCTGGCGTGGTCGCTCCATCCCACCCGGGGCGCTCCGCTCCTGTGGGCGGCCACCGAGCCGGCCGCCTCCGATCTCGCGCTGCCTTCGAGGGTGCGGCTCGTGCGCGCCCCGCCGGACGAGCGCATCCTGGTGTTGGAGCTCCTGCCCGCGCGCGGCCGCGGCTCCCGCGACCTGGTGGTGGAGCTGCTGGGAAACCAGTGGAACGCGCTGGTCACTGAAGGCCCGGATGCCCGCATCCGCCACGTGCTGGTGCGCCGGGAGGGCCGCCGCCCCGTTCGGGTGGGGGACGCGTACGAGCCACCGCCACCCTCGGACCGCGAGGGCGTCGACGAGCCGATCATGGCGACGCGGTGGCGGGAGATCCTCGATCCCGCGCCCCCCGCCGACCGGCGGCGGACGCTGGTCCGGCACGTCGCCTGGACCTCCACGGTCAACGGCGACGCGCTGGTCGACGCGGGCGACGACCCGGCCGCGGCGCTCGAGCGCGGCTACGCCGCCTGGCGGGCGATGGCCCACGAAGGGCTGCCGACCCGCCCCTGCCTGCTCGACGTGGGAGGGACACCGCAACCCTACCCGTGGCCGCTCCAGGGGTACGTCCACCGGGAGACGGACACGCTGCTGGACGCCTTCCGCCGGTGGGCGGAGGGGCGACCGGCGGCCGCGGGCGCGCCCGGCGCCGAAGCGCTCCTCCCACCCGAGATGGTCTCCGCCCTCGAGCGCGCCGCCGACACGGCGCTCCGGCGGGTCACGAGCCTGCAGGCCCAGCTGGACGGCCTCGAGGACCCGGCGGCCCTCAGGGCCCGTGGTGATCTGCTGCTCGCCCGGTTCCGGGACGTGCCCTCCGGAGTCGGAGCGGTGGAGCTCGAGGACTTCGCGGGTGGGTCCGTCCGCATCGAGCTCGACCCCTCGCTTCCGACCCAGGAGAACGCGGCGGCGTACTACGATCGGGCCGCACGATCCGAGCGGGCGAGGCGGCGCCTCCCGGACCTCCTCCGCGAGGCCCGCCGGGCGGCGGTGGCGCTGGAAGACCTGCTCGGGCGGGCGCGGACGGGCGGGGCGACGACGGAGGAGGTGGCCTCCGCCCTGCCCGCGGCGGCTGAGCCTCCGGGAAAGCTCGGCCAGCCGCCTTCCCCCCTCCCCTACCGCACGTACCGCAGCTCCGGCGGGCTGGAGATCCGCGTGGGACGCGGGGCCCGCGCCAACGACGACCTGACCTTCCACCACGCGGCGCCCGACGACGTCTGGCTCCACGCCCGCCACGCGTCCGGGGCGCACGTCGTGCTGCGTTGGGGCCGGCCGGGGAACCCTCCGGCGCGCGACCTCGAGGAGGCGGCCGTGCTGGCGGCCCTGAGCTCGCGCGCGCGGACGTCGGGGACCGTGCCGGTGGACTGGACGCTGCGGAAGTACGTGCGCAAGCCGAGGGGCGCGGCTCCCGGTGCCGTGGTCCCTCAGCGGGTGAAGACGTTGTTCGTGGAGCCGGATCCGGCCCTGGGCGAGCGGCTCGTCTCCGAATAGGTGGGTCGGGCGGGCGGGCGCGTCAGCGGCGGTCCATGCCGGCCCGCAGGGCCGCCACGAACGCGGCACCGGCCTCGATCCCCTCGTTCTCGAGGGTCTGGACGAGCGCGCTTCCCACGACCACGCCGTCGGCGACCGCCGCGACCGTGTGCGCCTGCTCCGGCGTGGAGATCCCGAAGCCCACCGCGACCGGCAGGGAGACCGCCTCCCGGATGCGGCCGACCTCGTCGCCCAGGCTCTCGCGCAGCGACGCCCGGGCACCGGTGACCCCGGTTCGGGAGATGTAGTAGAGGAAGCCGGATCCTCCCGCGGCGACCTCGGGCACGCGTCGGGCCGGCGTGGTCGGAGCCACCAGGCGGATCAGGTCGAGGGCGGACGCCCGGATGCGGTCCTCAAGGTCGGGGTCGGCCCCCGTCGGGAGATCCGTCACCAGCAGACCCTGTGCGCCGGCCTCCACCGCGTCGCCGAGAAAGCGATCGACGCCGTAGCGCAGCACGGGGTTGAGGTAGGTGAAGAGCACCACGGGCGTCGCGCGCGTCGCCCGGAAGGCGGCGAGATCCTCGAGCACCTTCGGGAGCGTGGTGCCGCGCGACAACGAAGCGAACGACGAGCGCTGGATGGTGGGCCCGTCCGCGAGGGGATCCGAGAAGGGAACGCCCAGCTCCAGCACGTCCGCACCGGCGTCCGCGATGGCCCGCAGGAGCGCCACGGTCCCGTTCGGCGCCGGGTGACCCGCCGTGACATACGGCACGAGGGCTGCCCTCCCTTCTGCGCGACGGCGGGAGAACGTTTCGGCGAGGCTCGTGGCAGTCATCTAGGTAAGGTAGTCGCTCACCCTGATCCCGTACTTCTGGGGATCCGTCGTCTTGATGATCGAGCGGGCCGGACCGCCGGTCGCCGGATCGTCCTGGGCGAGATCGAGCGTGATGGCCTCCGTGAGGGGCACGCCCAGCGGGTCCGAGATGACCTTCACCCTCGGGCGGTGGAGCAGCTCGGGGTCCTTGTTGACGTCCGACACCACGGCCAGCTCGTGCGTGTCCAGGATCACGAGCGTGCCGATGGGATACACGCCCGTCGCAGTGATCAGCGCCTTGACGAGCAGCGGATCGAAGCCGCGCCTCGGGTTGTCGCGCATCTCGCGCAGCACGGTGTCGGGCGGCCACGGGTGGTACTGATAGCTGCGCACGGACGTGCCCGCATCGAAGGCGTCGGCCACGGACACGATCCGTGAGAAGAGCGTCGGCTCGCGCTCGTGCTTGTTCTCGGGGTATCCCGTCAGATCGAGCTTCATATGGTGCTCGTACGCGATCAGCATCTGACGGTACGGGACGTCCGCGAACCCGTGCAGCTTGAAGAGCACCAGCAGCCCCTCGGTCGGGTGCTGCTTGAGCTGGGCCCACTCCTCCTCGGTCAAGCCGCCCGGCTTGTTGATGACGTCGACGTCGACCCGCTGCTTGCCGATGTCGTGGAAGAGGGCGCCGAGCCCGAGCTCGTACAGGTGGAGCTTCTCCAGCCCGAGGCGCTGGCCGATGATGACGCTGAAGATGCACACGTTCACGCAGTGGGTGAACGTGTACTCGTCGAAGTCCCGCAGCGTCGTCATCGTGACCATCGAGGTCTCGTTGGACAGCACCTGGTCCACGATTCCCTGCACGGCGCGCTTGACCTTGCGCACGTTCACGGCCTTTCCGAGGCGCACGTCACCGAGGGCGTCCTTGGCGATCTGGACGGATTGGGCGTAGGTGCGCTTGGCCGCGGTGAGCGCCTCCTCGTCCGTCTCCGGCTCCGCGACCTCCTTCTCGGGGCGGAGATCCAGGCTCTGCACGGGCGTGGAGGCGAGGCGTTCCATGAACGTCAAGAACGGATCCTCGCCGCCCGGCTTGCTCAGGAGGATCGAGAGGAAGGGCGCCCACTCCGACCGTGTGACCCCCGGCCTTACCTCCACCGCACCGATGCCGTGATCCTGGAACGCACGGGCGAACGACCCGAACGTGGCGAAGTTCGAGAGATCCAGCCGCAGGCGGGTCTCGTTGAGGAAGAAGAAGTCCCCGACCACCCGCACCTCGGCTCCCCCCTCGAGGTACACGATGCGCTCGACCAGCCCGTGGAGCTCGTCGAGCGCCTGCTGCACGGCGGCGTTCTCCAGCGGGTAGAGCTTCAGGGCGGAGAGCGCTCCATAGAACGCGGTGAGCACCTTGCGCCCCTCTTCCTGCAGGTTCAGCCGATCGCCGTCGGTCATCTTCACTCGCTCCGGAGGGCGCGGTTGACGGCGGTGCGCACGACGGGATCCTCCTCGTCCAGGGCCTTGTTGAGGGCGGTTCGGGCGGCGCCGCTACCCACCTTCCCGAGACCGAGCGCCGCGGCGGCGCGGATCTCCGAAGGCTCGCGCTTGCCGAGGAAGCCCTTGCCGTTCAGCAGCTTGTCCAGGGCGCGCACGGCCCCGTCACCCGCCACCATGCCGTACGACTCGAAGAACGCGACCTTCTCGGAGATGTCCGCGGCGCGGATCTCCCGGCTGTCCAGGATCTCGGCGAGGCGGTCGCCGGCCGGGCCGTACCGGAGCGTCCCCAGCGCCCTGGCGGCCGCGATGCGCACGTCGCGCTCCGGGTCGTCGAGGGTGTGCTGCAGCGCTCCCGCGGCCGTGGAGGCCTTCAGGCTCACGGCGGCCTCGACGGCGGCCAGGCGCACGGAGGGATCCGCGTGGGCGAGAAGCCCGGCCAGCGACGGCCCCGCTTCGGCGATCTGGATGTCGCCCGCCAGGCGCGCCGCACCCGACGCGATGACGGGGTCGGGTTCGTCGAGAAGCCGGACGACGGCGCCCCGGTTGCGCTCGGCGATGCCGTGGACCGCCGAGCGCAACACGGCCCGCAGCTCCTTGTGCTCGACGGTCTCGGCGGCGCGCAGCAGAGGCGACAAGGCCCCGGCACGCATGAAGCGGAGGAAGACCGCCAGCTGCTGGGGCGTCGAGCGGATGGACCCGTCGTAGAGCGCCTGGATGAGCTCGGAGATGGCCTCCGGTGCGCTCACCCGGTCCAGCAGCTCACGGGACTGGGCCAGGCGCTCCTCGTCGAAGACGCCGGGCATCGACTCCAGCTTGCGGAGCTCCTCGAGCACCCGTGTGGCGGCCTTCAGCGCGCCGCGGCTGAGGAAGTTCGGCAGCAGCGTGCCCAGGACACCCAGGATCTCCGACTGGCGGTCGGGCCGGTCCTCCTCCTCGAGCCGGTCGAAGAGCGCCGAGAGCACATCGCCGCGGGTGTCCCGGTGCAACTCCTTGTGGAGCTCCGTGCGCAGCGTCTCCATCTCGCGCGGGTCCAGCGAATAGAGCGTCGGGTTGAAGTCCTCGCGGGAGACCGTCGAGGTCGGCGCCTGATCCGCCGTCTGCGTGGAGGAGGGAGCGGGCGCCTCCTCCTCCTCCTCCTCCGCGAGCTCTCCACCCAGCACTCCCTGCAGCTGCTGGGTCGTGGCGCCCTCGCCGGGCGAGGGAAGCTCCACGCCCTCGGCGAGGAAGTCGACGTACTGGTATTGGAAGTGCTGGAGGTCCTCTTCCCAGAGGACGGTCAGGAGGTCGTCGCCCTCCGGCAACAGCTTGCGCGCCCGCTGGAGCACGCCGAGGAAACGCACGAGCTCGTCACCCTCGATCCCGGGGAGGAACGTGATCTCGCGCACCCCGTCCTTGAAGAACAGGAACGCGAGCGAATCACTCCGGCTGTCGACCTTGTAGACCTCCTGGCCGACCAGGAAGATCCGGTCCTCGTCGACGGCGAGCGTCAGACGATCGAGCTCCGTCCACATCCCCTCGAATGCCTGCCTGAGGCTCTCGACGAACCGCTGCCGCACGGGGTTGTTCTCGTCGTAGAGCTGGTAGGCCCGGAAGGCCTTCCCGAGGACCACGAAGAGCTCGCGGACCTGCGCCACCGGCACGTCCGAAAGGTCGCTCCATCCCGCGGTCTCTTCCGCGGCTCCGCCGGCGGTCGATTCGAGTTCGGTCATCCTCTGCGCTCAGAGCAGCGAGCCTCGGCCCTCGATGCGGGCCACGTGTACCACGTCCTTGTCCCCGCGCCCCGAGAGGCACACGAGAACCGGACCCGACTCGGCATATCCTGTCGCCTCGCGGAGGACCCACGCAACCGCATGCGCCGACTCGAGGGCGGGAATGATGCCTTCCAATCGTGCCATCCGGTGGAACGCATCGAGCGCCTCCGCGTCGGTCACCGACGTGTACGTGGCCCGGCCCGAGTCCTTGAGGTAGGCGTGCTCCGGTCCCACACCCGGATAGTCCAGCCCCGCGGACACGGAATGTGCGGGCGACACCTGCCCGTCCGCATCCTGGAGAAGATAGCTCAGAGAGCCGTGCAGGACACCCGGGCTACCGGCCGCGAGCGAAGCCGAATGGAGCCCGGTCTCCAGGCCCTCTCCCGCCGCCTCGACCCCCACCAGCCGCACGTCGTCGTCGGGGACGAACGCGTGGAAGATACCCATCGCGTTGGACCCCCCGCCCACGCAGGCGACCACCGCCGCCGGAAGCCGCCCGGTCACGTCGAGCATCTGCGCGCGCGCCTCCCGGCCGATGACCGACTGGAAGTCGCGCACCATGCGCGGAAACGGGTCGGGACCCACCACCGAGCCGATGACATAATGCGTGGACTCGACGTTGGTGACCCAGTCCCGGATCGCCTCGTTGGTGGCATCCTTGAGGGTGCGCGTGCCGGAGCCCACGGGGCGCACCTCAGCGCCCAGCAGCTCCATGCGGTACACGTTCAGGGCCTGACGATCGACGTCTTCTTCCCCCATGTAGACCACACACTCCAGGTCGAAGAGCGCGCACGCGGTCGCCGTGGCCACACCGTGCTGTCCCGCCCCGGTCTCCGCGATGATGCGGCGCTTGCCCATGCGGCGGGCCAGAAGCACCTGCCCGAGCGTGTTGTTGATCTTGTGGGCGCCGGTGTGGTTCAGGTCCTCCCGCTTCAGGTAGACGGCCGGGTGTCCGGCGGCCTCCCCGAGGCGGCGTGCGTGCTGGAGCGGCGTCGGCCTCCCCACGAAGTCGCGCAGCAGCCCCTCGAGCTCCGCCACGAAAGACGGATCGGCCATGACTTCGCCGAAGGCGCGCTCGACCTCGTCGAGAGCTCCGACGAGCGTCTCGGGGACGTAGCGCCCCCCGTAGGGCCCGAAGCGGCCGGTCTGGGCAGCGGTGGCGGTCACGGCTCGGCTCTCCCGGGGTCGGGTGCGGAAGGCCGGCGAAGGGGATCGTGCCTTCGCCGTGCCTCCTCGATGAAACGGCGGATCAGGTCCGGGTCCTTCTCCCCCGGACTTCGTTCCACGCCGGAACTTACGTCTACCACGTCGGGGGCGAAGCGTGCCACGGCGTCCGCGACGTTGCCCGGTGTGAGCCCGCCGGCGAGCACGATCTCCAGGCGGGCCGGAATGCGCGCCCGCACCTCCCGGATAGCCTCGAGATCGATCCTGACCCCACTCCCGCCGATCACGCCGTCGCGGTGACCTTCGAGAAGGATGCCGTCGACGAGCTCTGCGTAGATCTCCAACGCCTGCATCACGTCCCCCGCCCCACGCACGCGAACGCATTTCCAGAGCTTCCACGGCCCAAGCCCGGCCAGCTGCTCGACCATCCCCGGAGGCTCGTGGCCGTGAAGCTGCAGGACGCCCGCCCCCAGCGCCTCGCCCAGCGCGGCCGCGCGCTCCGCAGACTCGTCCACGAGGACCGCCACGGGGACGGCGGAGAGGTCCTGGACGATCGATCCCGCACGATCGGGAGGGACGCTCCGCCCGAAGCCGCGAGACACCACGACGCCTACGAGGTCGGCGCCGGCGGCATCCGCCGCGAGCGCGTCCTCGCGGCGCGTCAGCCCGCAGATCTTCACCCGTACCCGCTCAGCCACCGCGACGCTTCCCCCGGGGCGCAACGCTCAGCGACGCGGCCGCGTGTGCAGGATCCGGCGCCCGCAGGAGCGTCTCGCCCACGAGGACGGCGTCCACCCCCGCGCGCCCCAGGTCCGCGACGTCGCCCGGTGTGCGGATGCCGCTCTCCGAGACCACGACGACGTCGGGCGGGACGAGGGCGACCAGCTCCATGGTCCTCCGCAGGTCGGTCGTGAAGTCGGCGAGGTCCCTGTTGTTGATGCCCACGACCGAGGCGCCGGCGGCCAGGGCCCGCTCGACCTCGGCGGCGTCGTGGGCCTCCACGAGGGCGGACATCCCGAGGCCCGCGGCCGCAGCCAGGAGCCGGCGCAGAGCGGCGTCGTCGAGGATGCGCACGATGAGAAGAACCGCGTCCGCGCCGGCGGCGCGCGCCTCCACCACGTGGAGCGGGTCGAGGGTGAAGTCCTTCCGGAGGACGG
>Ga0315556_1000134_pt1 | contig 40846 bp, 35 predicted proteins | sample SalMarSW160310MG_FD_202112 | JGI IMG/M metagenome (GOLD analysis project Ga0315556, IMG submission 202112) | Salt marsh sediment microbial communities from the Plum Island Ecosystem LTER, Massachusetts, United States - Salt Marsh Sediment SW1603-10 ...
GATGCATCTGACCTCGAGGGGCTGACAAAACTGGGGAGCAAAGCCGCCCCCAGCAAATCCTTGGAAACTTTTCCCAATCACCATCCCGATCGAGACTACATTGTTCGCCTCGAGACAGACGAGTTTACGTGTGTGTGCCCGGCCACGGGCCAACCCGATTTTGCCCACATTCTGGTCGAATACGTGCCGGATCAGAAGGTGGTCGAATCGAAGTCTTTCAAGCTATACATTTGGTCGTACCGCGATGAAGGCGTCTTCCATGAGCACGTGGTCAACACCATCCTGGACGATCTGGTGTCCGCACTCGAGCCTCGCTGGTGTAGGGTCGAAGGTGTATTCAACGTGCGAGGGGGGATCGGAATCAGCGTTGAGGCGGAGCACGGACGGCGTCCGGGGCTGGCGGCGTGAACGGCAAGTACTATCACGCGCTGGTGGCCATGTTTTCAACGACGTTGGTGATCTCCAACATCATGGCCGTCAAGCTCGTGCACGTCGTCGGCCTGTTCTTGCCGGCGGCGGTGATTCTGTTTCCCGTGACGTACATCTTTGGTGATGTGCTCACAGAAGTCTATGGCTACGCCCGCGCCCGCCAGGCGATTTGGATCGGATTTGGCTGTAACCTGGTGGCCGTGGCTGCGCTGGCGGTAGGCAGTTGGCTGCCGTCAGCGCCGTTCTGGTCCGCCGGCTCGTTCAGCACGCCCGGGGAATCTCAGCTGGCGTACCAGGCGATCCTAGGCTTTGCCCCCAGGCTGTTGTTGGCGTCATTTGTCGCGTATCTGGCAGGTGAGTTCTTGAATTCCTACATCATGGCTCGCCTGAAGGTCGCCACGTCTGGCAGGTACCTATGGGTTCGAACCATCAGTTCGACTCTGGTCGGGGAGGGGGTCGATTCGGCGATCTTCATCAGCGTTGCGTTCGTCGGTATCCTCCAACTGGGGGATCTTGGGATGACAGTTCTCTCTCAGTGGCTCTTCAAGAGTGCCTACGAGACTCTGGCGACACCGTTGACGTATCTGGTGGTGAATGGATTGAAGCGTGTTGAGCAACTGGACACTTTCGATCGAGAGACTGCCTTCACACCCATTCGATTTTGACGCTGGCGCCCCCTGGCCGGGCGAGCCGTTTTGAGGCGTGTTGCACAGCGAAGGGAAGCATCTTATGGACGAGCTCAAAGGGAAAGTAGCGCTGGTCACTGGTGGGGGTACAGGGATCGGCCGGGGGGTAGCGCTGGGGCTGGCGAAAGCCGGTTGCCGGGTGGCCCTCATAGGACGGCGGAAAGACCCGTTGGATGCGACGGTGGACGCCATGTCCCGGGATGGCGCATCATGCCTTTCGATTCAGGGAGATGTGTCCAAGCCCGACGACGCGCGCCGAGCGGTAGGCACCACGCGAGATGAACTGGGGGGAATCGATGTCTTGGTCAACAATGCCGGCATCGGTGGGGGCGGTGTGATCCACAACCATGACATTGAACGCTGGGATGAGGTGATGGCGATCAATTTGCGCGGTCCGTTTTTGATGGCCCGTTTTGCCCTGCCTTATATGCGTGAGCAGCGGAGCGGCCACATTGTCAACATCAGCTCCGAGTCTGCCCTGAGGCATTACGCTGGCAATGGCGCCTATGGCGTCTCTAAACATGCGCTGAACGATCTTGCGGAATACATCCAGGTCGAGAACCAGGACTTGAATATTCGTGTAGACACAATCTGCCCCGGCATGGTGCTGACACCGATGTCCGAAGGGTCACCTGGCCTTGATCCCGAGAAGTGCCTGACCCCTGAGGACATCTCCGATTTGGTGGTTTGGCTCGTGTCGCGCCGCCAGAATGTAAAGATCGGCTCACCCATACTGATCCAGACCATGGAGAATCCCTGGACCTGAAAGATCTGGCTTCGGGAGGGGGACCAGCCTTTTCATCCCATTGCCAACCGTTAGGCACGCCTTTACGCTGGTCTAGACAGCCCCGGGCGTGGCACTGAGCTTGCACCCCTGCGCGGGGTGCAAGCCGTGATTGAAACCTGTGCATTGAGTACAGAAGGGTTGGTATTGCGTGACGTCTCCGTCCACTCCTGACCACCCTGAGACACCTGTCCAGGAAGACCGGAGGTGGCTCTTCCGCCTCTTTCTGGTGGTCGTCCTCGTAGGTCTGGCCGCCATGGGCTGGGCAAGCTTAAGTCTGCGATGGCAGATCGAAGGAGATCAGAATCGCTCGGTGGCGACCTTGGTTGCACTGGCCACTCAAGTCAACAGCCTTCCAAGTGCAGCTTCCACGCAACCCGAGCCTTCGCCCTCGCTGACCTCCAGTCCCCTGCCCACGCGCTCAGGGCCGCTGGGGACGATCGTGTATGCTGCTCGCCAAGGTGCCTACAGTCATCTTTGGGCGGCATTGCCAGGTGAGGCATCCCCTTCACTGCTCACGCAAGGCGAGTACGACGACAAAGATCCCGCCGTCAGTCCGGACGGAAGTCTGGTGGCCTTCGCCTCCAACCGCGACGGTTCTTGGGATCTGTACACACTTAATCTCGGCTCAGGCGCTGTGCAACGTCTAACTGAGACCCACGCTTATGACGGCCACCCCACGTGGTCGCCTGACGGACGCTGGATTGCATTTGACTCCTATAGTGGCTCGGACTATGACATCTGGATTCTGTCGGTCGACGGGGGGCAAGCACCGATTCAATTGACCAACCATCCAGCCAAAGATATCAGCCCGACTTGGGATCCGGCCGGCGGCAGGAAGATTGTCTTTGTCTCCGATCGCGACGGCTCGGAAGATCTGTTCATGGCCGACCTGGATCACCCTCGGGAGCGCTTCACAAATCTGACCCACTCACCGGGCGCTGACGAGGTTGAACCGGCGTTTGGCCCTGACGGCAACCGCATCGCGTTTGCTGTGAATGTGGGCGGGGTGGACTTGATCAAGGGTCTCGACCTGAGTCATGTGGATCGGCCTGCGGTTGAGATTGGGCAGGGGAGGGCGCCAGCTTGGTCACCGGATGGCAGCATGATCGTCGCCGAGTTGGTCTCGGCGCAAGAAAGCCGCTTGATAGGCTACGGCCTGGACGGGACCGCCATATCTCCGCCATCTGTCCGCCAGCCGGGAGCAGGACTGCGGGCCACCTGGACGGAGGGCGGCTACGCTTCGGTAGCCATGCCACAAGCCGAAGCTGGCACTGAAGGTGCCCGACTGCCCGACACGGCCACGCCCGAGAAGGCCGCCGGACGTCTCTCCTTGGTTGACTTACGCGGGGTCAATGCCCCTCACGCGACGCTTGTCGGGGACGCCAATCAGGCATTTCAAGCGTTGCGAGAAGCCGTGGCCCAGCGAGCTGGTTGGGACTTTTTGGGGCAGCTCGACGATGCCTTCGTCGGTCTGAACGATCCGCTTCCACCGGGCTTCGCATACAACGACTGGCTGTACACAGGCAGGGCATTCACTGTGGCCAAAGACGTCCTCGATGCCGGATGGTTTGTCGTTGTGCGCGAGGACCTTGGCGGGCAGACGTACTGGCGGCTGTATGTCCGGGCAAACGAACAGAATGGCTCGGAAGGCGAACCGCTGAGGCGGCACCCTTGGGACTTCAGCGCCAGGTTTGACGGCGACCCGAATCATTACGATCGCGGTGGAGCGCCGATGAAAGTTATCCCGACGGGCTACTTTGTCGACTTTTCAACGCTGGCGGCGACCTATGGATTCGATCGCCAGCCGGCTCTTCCCAATTGGCGGACATTCTACGCGGGCGCCCGATTCGACGAATTTGCGTACACGCAGGGACTGGACTGGGCAACGGCGATGCTGCAGCTCTACCCGGCCTCGGCCATTGCCACGCCAACCCGCTACAGCACGCCGACAATGACGCCCACCAATACGCCTCGACCGACCCCAACGCCGTGGTGGTGGCGATGGCGCACACCAACGGCCAGCCCTGCGCCGCCGACGGCCATTCCTTCGCCACCATCGCCATGAACGTTTGTGAAACGGCACGTGTCCTTGGTGCGGCCGCGTTCACCGTGACGCTGACGGCCTGCTCCGCCCGGCCGGCGCCAACGGCTGCCCCCACCAATCCGAGTGAACTCGTGGCGACAACATTGACTTGGGTACCGACGCAACTTCCGCCTGAGTTGCCAACATGGACGGCCGTTCCAGCCCTCCCGGGGCTCCTCTCGGCTTTCCCTACGGCAGAACCTACTCAGGCACTGGTACTGGCGCCGCCACCGTACCCGGCCCCTTGGGCAATCCAGCCCAACGACCATTTCTACTTTCGTCGTCCAATCCCCTCAGATCATGCCTACCGCATCAACGGCGAGTACCGGTACGGGAACACCGATTCCGGAAATGAGCCCACCCACACGGGAGTCGACATTGTGGCCGACCGCGGCACTCCGGTCGTCGCAGCAGGCGATGGCGAAGTCGTCTGGGCGGGCTATGGTCTCTATCGGGGGATCTATGATACGAGCGATCCCTACGGCTTGGCAGTGGCAGTTCGGCACGACTTTGGCTACAAAGGACAAGCGCTGTATACCATCTACGCTCATTTGGATCGGATCGATGTCTGGCTGGGCCAGCAAGTTCGCGCCGGAGACCAGATTGGGGTGGTGGGTATGACCGGGCACGCAACTGGCCCACACCTGCATTTTGAAGTTCGGCTGGGAGACAACCGATACTTCAACACGCGCAATCCGGAGCTGTGGCTCGTCTCTCCACAGGGTTGGGGGGTTCTGGCAGGCAGGATCATGGACACCTTCGGCCGGCCACTGGATGAGGGTCTGGTCCAGGTCACACGAGAAGAGACAGGACAAGTCTTCAATGTCCTGACATATGCGCCGGACACCGTCCACCCGGATGACACCTATGGCGAGGATTTCGTGATGAGCGACTTGCCGGCTGGTGTCTACGACGTCTACGTCAGTTTTGCCGGCCACCCGTTCAACACAGAACTCTATGTCTACCCCGGTATGACCAACATGGTGGAATTCTCCGGCCGGAAGGGTTTTCTCCCTCCAGTACCACCAGCCCCTGCTCCCGCCCAGCCACCTTCTTCGTAGCCTAGGTAAGGCGAATCCGCGTCAGTGTCATTCGTGCGTGACGACGATCCTGCCCTAGTTATGTCAAGTCAATTTGACAGTTTTCTTGCCTGTGTGTTATCCTTCCGCCGTCCCATACCCTGCGGAGTCTCAGATAATGGTTCGAGAACGCGTCGCAGAAAACGTCTATGTGTTCACAAGTGATCTGTATGCTTCCGTGAATGCCGGGGCGGTGATCGGTCCTGACTGGTCGATACTTATCGACACCCTGGCCTTTCCTGAAGAGACGCGTGAGATTCGTGACTTTCTTGAAAAGGATCTCGGCAGTCGGGTGCGCTACGTGATCAACACCCACTACCATGCCGACCACAGTTTCGGGACGAGCTGGTTTCCGGGGGCGGTAGTGATCGGGCACGCCTTGTGCCGTCAGCTGCTGGACACGCTGGGGCGCCAGGGCCTGGAGGACGCCCAGCAAGCGGGCACCGAATTCCGAGACGTGGAGATCGTGCTGCCAGATGTTGTCGTGGATCAGGGGAAGCTTATCTTGCGGCTTGGGAAGCGGTCCGTCGAAATCATCCCTCTTCCAGGGCACAGCCCAGACGGCATCGGGGTGCATTTGATAGACGAGCACGTGCTGTTTGCCGGGGACGTGATGATGTCAGTTCCCTACCTGGTGGATGGTGATTACGATGCGATGGTCGACAGCCTGAAGAAGATCCCCAAGCTGAAGCTTGAGAGTCTTGTTCAGGGTCACGGTGATGTGGTGCTGCGTGGCGAGGTCGGTACCGCGGTAAAGGCCAACATCCAATACCTCAGTCAGCTTCGCAAACACGTCCGAAAGGCCGGTCGGCGCAAAGATCCAATGGCCTATCTCGAAGACGTCGACATCGAGAGCTGCGGAAAGAGCAGAATCCTGCTGAATGGTTTGGCGCGAGAGCTCCACGAACGCAATCTCACGGCCTTGCTGAAGAAGTGGTATCCCGAAAAGGCGGAAGCTGTTGCGTGAAGCGGACCCAGGATGAGCGCTCCCATGACTGCAGGTCACAGCCAATCGTACGCGATCGTATTTGATGGCGGGAGCCGCGGCAACCCTGGGCCCGCCTACGGCTCATACCGCATTCGCCCCTGGCAGTCAAAGGACGGCAAGATCACACGTCTCAAGTTCGGTCGAGGCACGAACAACGAGGCGGAGTACTGGACCCTGCAGGCTGCATTGCGCGGCCTACTATCGTTCCTCGATGGACGAGAAGACGATCCTGCCCAAGTGAGCGTGGAGATCCGGGGGGACTCGCAGTTGGTGATTCGCCAGCTGTCCGGGCAGTGGAAGGCCAAGAACCCTCGCATGAGGCGTTTGCGAGACGAGACGCAGGGCTTGCTTAAGGCGTTCGGGAAAGTGAGACTCGTCCATCATCCACGTGAAGAATCGGTCTCCGTCCTCGGTCATTGACCCCTTCCTGCCCGTGTGGCATAATGTCGACAATCTAATAAGTCCATGCGATGATGGAGACGAGTAGGTCCGTGTTAGCCTGATAGCGAACCCGGGACGGTGCAAGCCGGGGCAGGCAGGTGGGCCGAATATCCCTCCGGAGCAGCGACCTGAACACTTGAGTTTCGAGCTAGTAGGCAAGCCGGGTTCGTCCAACGTTAGCCGGACGCGGGTATAAGCGATCAGCCGTACCCGATTGAGCGCCCGCCGACGGCGGGAAAGCGGGGTGGTACCGCGGGAGAATTGGCTCTCGCCCCTGATGGGGCGGGAGTTTTGCGTTCTACGATGCAGAGCGCGAGCTGGATCGCGGACCGTTCGCCAAGGAGGTGGAAGGTGACGAATCTTCTCTATTTCGATGATGCATACCTGCGCGAATTTGATGCCACGGTGGTCGCCGTTGAGGAGGGGAGTGTGGCCCTCGATCAGACGGCTTTTTATCCCGGCGGAGGAGGGCAACCCGCCGATGCGGGCTGGCTGACATTTTCTGGGGCACAGGCAAACGTACGCAGGGCGCGCAAGCGTGAAGGTCAAATCTGGCATGAGCTCGAAGCCGGCGCGCCGCTGCCAGATATTGGGGCGAGTGTACGTGGCGAGCTGGACTGGGAGCGCCGCTACCAGCTGATGCGTACCCATACGGCCATGCATGTTCTCTGCGGCGTGGTTTGGATTGACTACGGAGCTAGCGTCACGGGAGGCAACATGGAGCCCTTGCACGGCCGGATGGACTTCGAGTTTGAGCGGATGCAGAAGGAACTGGTCCATCAGATCGAAGAGCGCATCAACCAGGAAGTCGACAAAGGACATCCGGTTGAATCGCGTATCCTGCCCCGGGAGGAAGCGTTCCAAATCCCAGACCTGATTCGCACCAAGATCAACCTGCTTCCGGAGGGCATTCAGGAAGTGCGTGTCGTGGAGATCAAAGGGCTCGATCTGCAGGCCGACGGCGGAACGCACGTGAAGAACACAAGTGAAGTTGGCCCAATCCGCATCGTGGACTACAAGAGCAAGGGCGCCATTAACAAACGCCTTGTCGTCGAGCTGGAGGCAGCCTAAATGCCAGTGTTTGATCCGGTATCCAGTCAAACTGATTTTGTTGCACTCGAGCACCAGATCCTGCGCCACTGGGAGTCCACACGCGCTTTCCAGAAAGCCGTGGACCTTCGTATGGACATGCCGCGATGGTCATTTATCGATGGGCCGATCACGGCCAACAATCCGATGGGCGTCCACCATGGCTGGGGAAGGACCTACAAGGACCTGTTCCAACGGTTCAAGGCGATGCAGGGCCACAATCTTCGGTATCAGAATGGCTTCGACTGCCAGGGTCTGTGGGTTGAGGTCAATGTCGAACGGGAGATGGGGTTCTCGTCCAAGCGAGACATCGAAGAGTTCGGCCTGGCAGAATTCGTATTGCTTTGCAAGGAGCGTGTGCTTAGATTTGCAGCCGTTCAAACCGAGCAGAGCCAAAGACTCGGCTACTGGATGGATTGGAATGACCCGCAGCAGCTACGCTGGCTGGGCGAGAAGCTCAAGGAAGATCCGCAGCAGGAAATCACGGTCGAAGGCAAACAAGGCAGCCTGACAGATTCAGTGGAGTCAATCGTCGGTCGGCTTGGGATGCCGGAGATGGGCGGATCGTATTTCACCTTCTCGGATGAGAACAATTACACGATCTGGTCGGCATTGAAGTCCTGTGATGAGCGAGGGTGGATGTACAAGGGCAGGGATGTCATGCCCTGGTGCACGCGCTGCGGGACTGGCCTGAGTCAACACGAGATTGTCACTGAGGGCTATCAGGAGCTTACTCACGCGAGCATCACCGTGCGTTTTCCCCTGGTCGACCGGCCGGGTGAGTATCTGCTGGTTTGGACGACAACGCCGTGGACGCTGACCAGCAACGTCGCGGCAGCGGTCGGGCCGGAGCTCGCCTATGTTCGGATCCGGCAGGGTGAGGACATTTACTATTTGAGCAAGGGCACCTTGAGCATGCTCAAGGGCAGCTATGAGATTGATGGTGAGCTTCAGGGCAAGGAAATGTTGGGGTGGCGCTACACCGGACCGTTCGATGAGCTGCCAGCGCAAATCGCGTCCGGCGCGCCTGAAGCTCACCGGGTGATAGCCTGGGATGAGGTCGGTGAAGAAGAGGGTACGGGCATTGTCCACATCGCTCCCGGGTGCGGTGCGGAGGACTTCGCCCTGAGCAAGCCCGAAAACCTTCCTGTGATCGCGCCACTGGGGGAGAACGGTTTGTTTGTTGATGGGTTCGGCTGGCTCAGCGGCCAATCGGTACATGACGTGGCCAAACCCATCTTCGAGGAGCTTGCCAAGAAGGGCTTGTCCTATAGCGTGGAGGATTACACCCACCGCTATCCCGTTTGCTGGCGATGCGGCTCCGAACTTGTCTTCCGTCTGGTCGATGAGTGGTTTATCTCGATGGGAGTTCAACTCGACAAGCCCTATTCGGAGGTCACGGAAGACGAGAAGGACAGCAACCTGCGTTACCAAATGATGGAGGTTGTAGAAGAGGAAACGGAATGGCACCCGTCTTTTGGTAAGGAGCGGGAGCTCGACTGGCTGAGAAACATGCACGACTGGATGATCTCGAAGAAGCGCTACTGGGGATTGGCTCTTCCCATATGGGTGTGCGACTCATGCGGCCACTTTGACGTTATCGGCAGCCGCGAGGAACTGCGGTCTCGCGCGACAGACGGTTGGGATGAATTTGATGGACACAGCCCGCATCGTCCGTATATCGATAAGGTGGTCATCGCCTGCAGTCAGTGTGGAGAAACGTCACATCGTATTCCTGACGTCGGCAACCCATGGTTGGACGCCGGGGTCGTCGCCATGAGCACCCTGAGCTACGACCACGATCGGTCCCACTGGGCCAAGTGGTTTCCGGCTGACTTGATCAGCGAAAGCTTCCCCGGCCAGTTTCGCAACTGGTTCTACAGTCTGTTGGCGATGAGCACGATTCTTGAGCGTCAGGCGCCCTTCAGGGACTGCTTCAGCTATGCGACGTTGCTGGCGGAAGACGGTCGGCCGATGCACAAGTCTTGGGGGAACATGATCGAGTTCAACGAGGCCGCGGACCGGATGGGTGTCGACGTGATGCGCTGGATGTACTGCCATCACAAACCGGAGAAGGATCTCCTGTTTGGCTATGATCGGGCGGATGCGGTTCGCAGATTGTTCCTGATACCGTTATGGAACGTATACGCGTTCTTCGTGACCTATGCCAACATTGACGGTTGGACACCTGGAGAAGCCCTGGGCATCGGCCAGCGGAGTGACCTCGATCGTTGGATCTTGGCTCGCCTCAACGAGACTGTTGCAGACGTTACCCAGCGTCTGGAAACCTATGAGCCGGATCTGGCTACCACCTTGGTGACACGCTTCATCGACGATCTGAGCAATTGGTACCTCCGGCGCAGTCGGCGTCGATTCTGGGCCAAGGCTGGTGCGAGCCAGGCATCTGACGCCGACAAGGCCGCTGCCTACCAGACGCTGTATGACGTGCTTGAGACTCTTGTTAGGCTCCTCGCGCCATTTGTGCCGTTTGTCACAGAAGCGATCTATCAGAATCTGGTGCACCAGGTGGACTCAGATGCTCCGGAGAGCGTCCACCATACAACATGGCCGCAGGTGGTCCCTGAACGGGAGAATGCCAAACTGAGCGCAGACATGTCTCTGGTCATGCGCTTGGTGTCCCAAGGACACGCAGCACGCCAGCAGGCCAACGTCAAGGTGCGGCAACCGCTAAGGGAGGCTGTATTCGCGGTGGCCACGGCCAGCGAGCGTGACGTCGTGCGCGCCCATGCATCCATCATCGAAGATGAGCTCAACGTCAAGTCGGTCCGGCTACTGGACACGGCGGCCGAAGTGGTCACCTATGAGTTGCACCCCTTGCCCAAGCAGCTCGGCCAGAAGTATGCGTCGGGGTTTCCCTCCATACGCAAGGCTCTCTTGGAGCTGGATCCTGAACTTGCGGCTCAACGTCTGCTCGCCGGAGAAAGCCTTGACATTGAGGTCGGGGGTAAGCATCTTGAGATCTTTCCCGCCGAAGTTGAGGTGCGCATCGAGGCTCAATCCGGCTTTTCGGCCGCAGCCGATGGCGCATACGTCGCTGCACTCGACACTGACATCACGCCGGCGCTGGCCACCGAAGGCTTGGCTCGCGAACTCGTTCGGCGCATACAAGATCTGCGGAAGCAGGCCGACCTGAATGTCGACGATCATATATTGGTAGAGTTCCGGACCGATCCATCAGCTGATGTCCACCAGGCATTGACGAGCTTCTCGGACTACATTCGGGAGGAAACTTTGGCCGACGAGTTGAGCCCTTCTGCGGACCCTAGCGGAGATTGGGTCGAATCTCATGTGCTTGATGGTGAAGAGATCGTGCTGGGCATCCAGGCGGTTCGTGCGCGGTCCGCTTGACCAGCCGGCTGTGTTACCATTGGGCGATCTTCCGCTGGCTACCGGGGAGGTGCTGGTATTTCAGGAGGTAGGATGTCGCAAGTCAGAGGCTATCTCGTCCTTGTCGGGTCCGCCGGCGTGGTCGTCGCCATCGACCAAATCACTAAGTACCTGGTGCGATCGCGCCTTGTCCTAGGGGAAACCTGGGCGCCAATTGCGGCCATAGGCGACTGGTTCCGAATCGTCCACTGGACGAATACCGGGGCTGCGTTTGGGCTATTCCCGTCAGGCGGGCTGGTCTTCACCGTGGTGGCCATCGCTGTGACGGGAGCCATTCTCTACTACTATCCGAGGATCCCCGCCGGGCACGGCCTGCTCCGTCTGGCGCTGATTCTCCAGCTGAGCGGCGCCCTTGGCAATCTGGCTGACAGGCTCTTCCACGCGACGGTCACCGACTTCGTGGCTGTGGGTCGGTTTCCTGTGTTCAACGTAGCAGACGCCAGCATCTCGATGGGAGTCGCCTTGCTGGTGGTGAGCATGTGGCTGGACGAGCGTCATGAGTCTGGTGGCGAACTGGAGGCCAGCGGGGAGGCTCATGAAGGCAGTGAAGGGCCAGTTGACGCCCCCCGCGCCATGGGGTGACTGAGCAACACATCACTTTCAATGTCCCACATCCCGGAGGACGCCTCGATCGCCTTCTGGCGGATCGGGGTGATGACATTTCGCGGACCCGGTGGCAACAATGCATTCGTGACGGGCTCGTGCTGGTCGACGGTCGAGTGTCAACCCGCCCATCTGAGTCGCTAACCGGCGGGGAACGGATCGAAGCCACGGTTCCCGAAGTCCAGCCGGCCGACATCGAACCCGAACCTATTCCTCTCAATATCGTCTATGAAAATGATGACCTGCTGGTGATCGATAAGCCGGCGGGTATGGTGGTGCATCCCTCGCCCGGTCACGAGCGGGGAACCCTCGTTCACGCCGCCTTGGCACATGCACCCCAACTGGAAGGCGTGGGGGGCAAGCGTCGACCGGGGGTGGTTCACCGCCTGGACAAGGGCACGTCGGGTCTGATCCTGATGGCCAAGAATGACACGACCCACCGTTGGCTCCAATCCCAGTTTGCCGATCGTGAAGTAGAGAAAGAGTACCTGGCTCTGGTCGATGGTCGCCCGCCATCGGATGCCGGCATCATTCAGGCTCCTCTGGGAAGGGATCCGTCCCACCGAAAGCGCATGGCTGTTGTCCCAAGGGGGCGCCAAGCGGAGTCCCATTACGAGACACGGGAGGGCTTCAGCGCCCATGCGCTGCTGCTCGTCCAGCCAAAAACGGGGCGCACGCACCAGATTCGGGTGCACCTGGCATTTGTTGGGTCGCCGATCGTGGGCGACCGCGTCTACGGTCGGCGCAAGCCCAGTCTGGAAATCGAGCGACCGTTCCTGCATGCCCACAGATTGAGTATCAGCATTCGCAAAGGGGAGCCACCCATGACCTTCGAAGCCCCATTGCCGCTCGACCTGATGGAGCTCTTGGACCAGCTCAGAGCTGGTGAGTAGGGCGAGGGTCTTCTGAGAGAGAGGGATGCCATGTCCTGGATTGACCTGCGTTCGGATACGGTGACGCAGCCAACGCCTGAGATGCGCGAAGCGATGGCGAGCGCCGAGGTTGGGGATGATGTGTATGGTGACGACCCAACCGTGAACCGCTTGCAGGAATTAGCAGCCGAGCGTATGGGGAAAGAGGCGGCTCTGTTTGTGCCCTCGGGGACAATGGGGAACCTGGCAGCCATCCTCAGCCACTGCGACCGCGGCGACGAAATGATCGTTGGTGACAAGGCGCATTCGTTTATGTTCGAGGCCGGCGGGGCGGCCGCGGTTGGTGGTGTGCAGCCGCGCACCGTGCCGAACCTGCCCGACGGGCGGATGGCACCCGACGCGATCGAGGCAGCCATTCGACCTAAGGGCGACGATCACTTCCCAATCACGCGCCTCGTCTGCTTGGAGAATACCCACAATCTATGCGGAGGGGCAGTGCTTTCGGTCGGCTACATGCGTCAGGTGGCTGACTTGGTACGGGACCATGGTCTCAGGCTCCATCTGGATGGAGCCCGCATCTTCAACGCAGCTGCTGCGTGCGGGGTCCCGGCTGTCGAGCTGGTGTCGGAAGCGGACTCGGTCACCTTCTGTCTCTCCAAGGGATTGTGTGCTCCTGTGGGCTCGCTATTGTGCGGCGATCAGGGTTTCGTCGAGAGGGCGCATCGGATGCGCAAACAGCTCGGTGGAGGGATGCGGCAAGCCGGCATCCTGGCCGCGGCTGGGATTGTGGCACTGGAGAAGATGACGGACCGCTTGGGCGATGACCATCTGTGTGCGCGTCGGTTGGCGGCGGAGTTGTCCGCTATTTCCGGGGTAGACGTCGACAACCCAGAGCCAGCATCAAACATGGTCTATCTTTCATTCGATCCGGAGACGGGCTTGGACGCCGATGCCGTTGTGTCGGGGCTGGCGAAGCAACAGATCCGGACAACGAAGCGAGGCCCGAGAAGCATGCGGCTGGTGACTCACTATTGGGTTGGTGACGAAAGCGTCGATAGGACGGTGGCGGCCTTCGCCGATCTTTTTGGCCGGTGACTTGAGAGATTCAATTGACCGTGAGTTCGGATAGTGGAAATCTGACTGTTCACCCCAGCAACCTGGTGTCGGTCAGCCAGATTTGAGTCCTGCGCATTCCCTCTTCAAAACCGACCGTGGGCTGCCAGCCGAGCACCTGACGTGCCTTGAGGTTGCTGAAACTGTTTGAGCTCCGGAGCGATGCCACAGCGCGACGAGTCACCGAGGCTCTTTTTCCGCGCAGGCTCCCCATGATTTCGTAGCCGGCGGCAGCCAGCCAAGCTATTGGGAATGGCACCGACGGGAGGTTTTCCACGCCCAGCATCTTCGCATAGGCACCAAAGTAGATGCGCCACGGAAGGCTAAATCCGTCAGTGATGTTGAAGGCTTCGCCCACAGCCTGAGGGTGGGTGCCACAGGCGATCAACGCGTCGATGAGATTGTCGATATAGACTGGCTTGAATAGGTGGCGTCCGCCATCGACGAGAATCATTTGCCGGCGCCGAATCATCTGGACGGGACGGACCGTGAACTGGCTGGAGCCTGGACCGTAAACCTGGGATGGGCGGACAACCACGGCGCGCAGGCCGCGGGAGAGCGCCTCCCAAACGACCCCTTCCGAGGCAATCTTGGAGTCGTGGTAGAGGCTGGCGCCTTCGCGAAGCGGCGTGCCCTCGTCGATGCCGAAGACCTGTGGGGAGCCATACACGGCACACGAGCTCAGATGGACGAAGCGCGGTCTGCCAACCGCCAGGGACGAATCGATCAGATGACGGGTCCCTTCCACATTCACGGCCCACATCTGCTCGCGGGCCCCTTGCTCATCGACCCAGGCGGCAGTGTGGTAGATGCATGTCACGCCGGCCACTGCCGGGCCCAGGGTCGATGGATCGGTCAAGTCGCCTTGGATGATCTTGGCGCCTTGGTCGGCCAGGTCGGTCGCCCGGGACGGGTCCCGAACCAACGCACGGACCTCGGTGTAATCCTTATGGAGCAGGCGAGATGCCAGGTTTGAGCCGATGTAGCCTGTGGCTCCGGTAACCAGAATCCTTTCCGAACGGGGGGTCATAGTGGGAGATTGTACACGAAGGCACGAGGCAGAGATCGTGAGATGGGGTGCTGTGGAAGATGTCCGGGGGTGGCTGTTTCGATTCCGAACCGGGATTCGACCTGAGAAAATTTCGCGCCTATAATCGCCAGCGTGGTCACCCGAAGAGCTGGGTCAAGGAGATGAGATCTGCACCGCCTTGAGAGCCCCAAGAGACCTGGACTAAGCGAAGAAATGTCTCATAAGAGCCGATGGCCCTCGCTCTCCTTTGGGAGCGGGCGGAAGTTTCGTGAGGTGCTGACGGGCTACCTCATGGTTCTCCCAGCGGTCGTCCTGATCTTCGTCTTCGGCATCTTCCCCGTGGGCTTTGCCCTATTTGTCAGTGTCTACAAATGGCGCCTGAAGCGCGGCGACTTCATCGGGCTGACCAACTACATCGGGGCCACTGGAGACTTGATCTACGTGTTTCTGTTCGCCCTGGCGATTGTCGCCGCCATGGGCGGCTACTTGATGATCCGACGGTTGCAGGCGGAGAGCGTGCAGGGTGGCCGAGGTCGGTGGTTCTTCGCCGTGCCGGGGCTGTTCATTGCTGCAGGGACGGCGGGCGTGCTCCGTTGGATTGTGACGGCCCTGCCTCCTTTGCTCGACATCGCCGACAAGATCATCGGTCAAGAGCGATCTCGCGAGCTCTTCATGCGCTTGCTTGGGGAAGCGCTTTCAACCCCCGCCGTCGTCGTCGCCGGATGGCAGGCACTGGGTTTTCTCGCGCTGGGCCTTCTATTCTCTGCAATCCCCTTGCGCTGGTATCGGGTCGCGGGGCCAGTGGGGGTGATTGCGCGCTTTGCTGTCACCTGGTTGGCACTTGGGACGGCGGCGTTGTTGGCGTGGATTACCTACCAGGGGATAGCTGCCGCAGCAGAGACGGCGGCGGACAGCGGAACCTCTGTCAGCCCAGCCATCAATGTTGTCCTCATCAGTGCCGGCGTGGCAGCCCTGGGACTTGGCTGGCTCGCGTGGCAATCCGGGGCCCGCTCGGAGAAGGATGGCGCCTTCTTCCTCAAGCTGACGGCGGCCGCTCTTCTGCTGGTGGCGGCATGGCTCCTAATTGCCGAACTGCCGGGGGTGATCGCTCAAGGCGATCCCGACATGTGGGAAGGCCTGAAGGTGACGGTCTACTACTCGCTCGGCACCGTGCCTTTTCAGCTGGCGTTCGGGATGCTGCTGGCGATCCTGCTGTTCCAGAAACTGCGCGGATCGGAGCTCTTCCGCATGCTATATTTCCTGCCCTATGTGACGCCGGTGGTAGCTGGCGCAGCCGTCTATCGCCAGCTCTTTTCCACACGGCTCCAGTCACCCGCTAATCAGATTCTCAAATTGCTGGGGTTGCCTGGTCAGCAGTGGCTCAGGGAACCGACCGGCGTGTTCGATCTGTTGGGCAAAGGGATCGGCATCGACATCCCACTTTGGCTGGCCGGCCCCAGTCTGGCGTTGGTGGTGATCATGCTGTTCACGATCTGGACCTACGCCGGCTATGACGCTGTCATTTACCTGGCGGGGCTGGGGAACATTGACACTGAGCTCATCGAGGCGGCCGAAATTGACGGGGCCAGCAACTGGCAGGTCTTTCGGCATGTCATCTTCCCGCTCCTCTCGCCGACGACTTACTTTCTGTCGCTGATTGCAGTGATTGGCACCTTCAAGGCGTTCACGCAGATTTGGGTAATGACCATCGCACCTGGGGGCGGGAGCACGGCGCTGGGGACGACGGATACGCTAAGTGTTGTGATATTCCGCGAGTTCTACGGCAAGCTTCGCTATGGTTACGCCTCAGCGTTGGCCTTTGTCCTGTTTGCCGTGATCTTGGGACTGACGCTGTTGAACAATCGCATTCAAGGCTCGAGGGTATTCTATGGCTGAAATGACGCTCGAAGGCCAGGCTCCCAAGCCTGCTCCCCAGGCCCGTTCCCGCCAGGCTGGCTCAGGAATGTTCATGCGTTTCCTGATCTATGGCGTTCTCCTGGTTGGCGGGGCGCTCTCGGTCGCTCCCTTCCTGTGGATGATTTCAACGTCGGTGATGAGCTTGGGGGAGGCACAGGGCGTGCGCGTGGTTCCATCGGAGATTCACCTTGAGAACTACATTAACGCCTGGGAGGAAGCCGACTTCGCCGAGTACTTTGTCAACAGCGTCCAGATCGCCCTGATCACCTTGGCTGGCGAGCTGGTGGTCTGTGTGCTGGCGGCGTATGCGTTTGCTCGAATTGACTTCCCGGGGAAGGACCTGATCTTTGCACTTGTCTTGAGCACCATGATGATTCCAGCGATGGTGTTGATCATCCCCAATTTCCTGACTGTCACCTGGTTGGGCCGTATTGGCCCGATCAAGTGGATCAACAACTGGCCGGCTCTGACGATCCCTTTCATGGGGAATGCATTTTCCATCTTTCTGCTGCGGCAGTTCTTCGCGCAGATTCCAGATGAGCTCTTCGACGCAGCCCAGCTCGATGGTGCCGGCCACTTCCGTTTCCTGCTGCAGGTGGCCGTCCCGCTTTCCAGGGCGCCGCTGATGGTGGTGGTTGTGCTTTCGCTGATCGGTTCATGGAATGCATTGGCCTGGCCTCTACTGGTCACCAATTCCCCCGAATGGCGGCCGATTGCCGTGGGCCTACTCTCGTTTGTTCAGGAAGCTGGACAGAAAACCAACCTGATGATGGCCGGTGCGGTGATCACTATCGTGCCTGTGCTCATCGTATACTTCATCACGCAACGTCAATTCACGGAGAGCATCGCCCGGAGTGGGCTCAAGGGCTAGCTCGAGAGGAGGCCACGTCAAGAGGATATCTGCCGCGGATTCGGTATGTGAAGATTTTCACAATCAACACAGGAGGAGAGTTCGATGAGGAACCGCAAGCTGGCCTGGCTGCTGCTGGTCGCCCTACTGGGCGGCGCCATCATGACAGCGTGCAGCCCGGCACCTACGGAAGCACCTGCGCCAACGCAAGCACCGGCGAAGCCGGCTGCCACAGAGGCCCCAGCGCCGACTGCGGCGCCGACGATGCCGGAAAGCCCGATGGCCAATATCGATCCCAGCGGCCAGACGGTGACGTTCTGGCATGTTTGGGGGACGGGCGGCCCGAGCGACGGCATGAAGGCAGTCGTTGACAACTTCAACGCCACAAACGAGTACGGTATCACCGTCAATGCCCTCGAGCAGGGCAACTACAGCGATCTCGAGGACGCGATGAACGCCGCCATCCAATCCGGCGATGTGCCCTCGGTGGTGGTCGGCTACACCAACGCGCTGTCCAACTGGTACCAGGTCAACTCCATCGTCGACCTGAATCCATACGTCAACGATCCCAAGTGGGGTCTTGATGACGCCGCCAAGGCCGATTTCTACAGCGGCGCGTTCGATGGCGGGACGATTGCCGATGGCTCGCGGATCGGCTACCCGATCAGCCAGTCAGCCAATGTCCTGTTCTACAACAGCGGCTGGGCCAAGGAGCTTGGTTTTGACTCGGCTCCGACCACCCCGGACGAGTTCAAGGCCCAGGCCTGCGCCGCGGCTGACGCCAACAACAACGACGCCACCCCCGATAACGATGGCACCGGCGGTTTTGTGATGTACAACGGTGCGTCCAATATCGCCTCGTGGATCTTCGCATATGGCGGATCCTTCTTGAATGACAGCGGCGACGGGTACAACTTCTCGAACGACACGGTGAAGGCCGTCGCTCAGTTCCGCAAGGATCTGTGGGACTCGGGCTGTGCGTTCGCCACCGAAAGCTACCCGAACCCTGAGTTCGCCAGCCGCAAGGCCATGTTCGTCGCCAGCTCAACGGCCGGTATCCCCTATCAGGAATCGGCATTTGATGCTGACGGCGCCATCAAGGATGAATGGTCGATCATCCCGTTCGTCGGGCCCAATGGCGGCAAGGCGGTCAACGCTTTCGGCCAGTACGTGGCCGTCGTGAACACGACCCCCGAGCAAACGCTGGCTTCATGGCTGTTCCTCAAGTACCTGACCTCGCCTGAGACTCAGGCCGAGTGGATCAAGGCCAGCGCCTACTATCCGACTCGCAAGAGCACCGTCGACCTGCTCGGCGACTACGCCAGCCAGGACCAGTACTGGAACGAAGGGCTCGATTTGGTGCAGTACGGTCAGTCTGAGCCGAGTCTCACGTCCTGGACATCCGTGCGGCGTGAGGTGCAGACGACCTTTGACACCATTACGCAATCGGATCCAGGTCAGATTCCAGATTTGCTTTCGCAGCTGGATGACACGGCCGCCCAGGCTGTCCAGGAGACGCAGTAGTCTCCAGGGCTGACACCTAGGCAGCTAACAGTGAAGGGCGGTGGCCCAATGGTCACCGCTCTTTTTCTTTGTGCAGCAATCAGAAGATGCGGTTCATGGCGTGCAGCGGAATGATGCCACCAGGGGATCGTGATCTGATTTCCGTATGGCTGTTGCGTCGTCGGCCGCCGGGGGAGGATAGGGCGAATCCAGGTGTAAGACCGTGAAGTCGGTCAGGCAGGCACCCAATGCGTGAGAGACGAGAATGTGATCAAGCGTCTGGGCAACGCCCTGGTAGATATAGCTGTAGCGTTGGTTGGGTGCCAATCCATCGAACAGATCGGTGAGTCCCGCTGCAGCTAGAGCTTGCAGGGGCGGAGAACCGTAGAACGAGTTCAGATCCCCTACAACGGCCACCGGAGCTGACGGTGAGCCAGACAGAAGGTTTCGGACCGCCTGGGCGTTGAGCTCAGCCTGCGCAACTCGCCGCGGGCGGGTGAGTTCGATCCCGGCGGATAGGGCGGTGAAATGGTTGTTGAAGAGGGCAATTGAGTCCAAGCCATCGATCCCCTTCGGCTGCACAATGAGTTGGAGCGGCGGACGGCTGAGCAGTCCATCGGGGACGGGGAGTTGTCGTTCAAGGGTGACCTCGGCTCGATCTGAACGGACCAAGTAGCCAACGTCGATTCCCCGACTATCTGTGCCCTCCATGAGATAAGCCGAATAGTGATACGGGGTCAGCTCGTCGAGCGCCTCCAGATCGTTAAGGATGTCGATATTCTCGACCTCTTGCAGCGAGATGACTGTCGGAGCCCCGGCTGCCAGAATGGTCGCGGCTACCTTCTCCAAGGTCCGTTGGTACTCGGAAGGGGTCGGTGGCGGGGGATCGCTGGGGTGGGGCGGGAGCGTGTCAAACAGATTCTCGGCATTCCAGGTCATGAGGCGGAACTCGCCCTCAGGGGTGAAAGGCAGGGAGGGCTGTGGCAGGTTCGTCGTGGTCACCTGGGGGATTGTGAGCGGTTCAATCTTGTGTTGGCCGAACGTGTATGCAAACGGTCCGACTACGTCTTGGACGCGATCGCCGACGGTTACCACGTAGGGCAAACCCTCGCGTGTGTCGTGGACCGTGTTGGCGCCATCGTCGACCACAATGCGGCGTCCAGCAGGCTGACCGCGCATGATACGATCGATCCCATATTTGGCCAGCACCAGCGTGTACTCACCGTAGATGCTTGTCGGGCCGACGGCGACTGCCGGTTCCTGGACGGCGACCAACATCCCTTCGTGGGCTTCGTTGTAAGCAAGCGCGGCGTGATCGTCGGCTGGAGGATCAAGGGCTTCGGGGGCAGGAAGCCTGACGGATCTCCGGACGACGGCGACGTCAGAAATGCTGCTTACTTCGAGCTGGGTCTGCTCTGCAAGCTCGCGAACTCGACCAGTCACATTCACCAGGTCGCCCCGAGCCACATCGATGCGCAGCACGCCGGCGTTGACAAACAGGCCGTCTGACGTGGCCGGGTTGCCGTCTGGGTGTGTGGTTTGGATCCAGAAGCCGGACAGGCCGGGGAAAACGCCTGTGACAACGCCTTGAGTGGAAAGTGTCTGCAGGACGTACGGAGATCGCGGGCCGTCACCCTGGATTGCCCAGATGGGGACGGTCGCACCGACAAAAAGACGACTACTGTCCGATTTTGCCGTAGTGCCACCTGCCTCGGCCCGGAAGGCGGGGATGTCGAGAGCGCCGCTGGAAACAGTCGCGCGTGCTCGATAGGCAAGCGCCCGCTCGTCACCGGCGGCTAGTTCGCCGAGCTGCCATATGATCTGTGATCCGCTTTGCTCGCCGCCGGCACCAATCTCAACGATCTGGCTTGAAGCAGGAGCGCTAGTCGTCACTACCAACCCCTGAATATCTGCGCCCGTGAAGTTGCTCAGTTTGGCCGTGATTTCAAACGTGCTGCCTGGCAGTGCGCTCGCTGGAACGTTCAGGTCAACCAGCAGAGCCTTGGGATACGAACGCTCGAAGTCGGACGCGATGCGCGGATAAAGCGTGGGCACACCATCGGGCGTCTCCAAGATGCCGGTGATCGCGTAGGGTTGATCGATCGCCAGGCCTTCGGCTTGAAGCTGGGTCTGCTTGTCAACGTAGACGCTGAGCGTTTCCCCCTGGGAATTGGCCAGGGTGAGGTTGTAGCTGTACGTTTCATCCACAGCCTGAGTCAGTTGTCCTTCAACCCGAATGAGATCGCCGGCCAATTCGTCGGGAGATTGCTGGGTCTGGATGATGCTTGTTTCTTTGGGGGGCGGCGCCGAGTCTTGCGTGATGATCTCGACCGCGTCCGAAGAGTCGGCAACCAGCTCAACGGTCCCCCGATAGTCTTGGGGCGTGCCATGAACACGTACCTTGGCGCCGAGGGGGACGTCGACATCGAATTCGCCACCGGGCACCCAAACTTGGACGCCTCCGCTGGAGTCAGACATGTAAAATTTGGTGTTCCCGGATCCGGCGAAGAGCGCACCGGAGGTGATGGTGGCGGTGCCCTCCACGGTGACAGCCTGGTTGAGCAGATTTCGCGCCACGCCAATTGGGATCGGCCCATCCTCGACGGTGATCCAGGTGGGGGAGGCGAACGCGCCCCCGACCACGTCTGGGCTGGAGGCCATCGGATTGAGAAGGGCGAAGCTGCCCTGCATCCAGGGAGCCTTGAGGGACACACTGATTGACCGGGTCTTACCAGCCGCAAGTTGATCGAGGCGCCAACTCAGGCGGCCGCCGTCAAGGGATGTAGCCGATGGTAGGTGGGAGGCGGTGATTGCCTTGGGGAGCGTTGCCGTTATTGACAGAGACGCAACGGTTGAATCGCTTGAGTTGGTTATCGAGATTTTCAGCCTAACGTCACTGCCGGGCTTGACACTGGCTGGGGCGGTGATGCTCAGTTCAATGGGCTGAGGCAAACTGGGTTCGGTTGGGCTACCCGTGTCCTGCGGACTCGGCGACGAACGGATAGCGAAGTCTGCGTGATTGTCCTGTGTATCGAGGCCTTCTCCCAAGTCACCACCAGGGAGCCGCTCGAGAGATTGGCCATTCGCCAGCCCCGCTGCTGGCTGCCCTTCGGTCATGCCGGCGACCCCGTCTCCCCAACCGAGGGCGTCGGCCTGGCTACCGCCCGGTGCGACGAGGGCCAACGCGCCGCTGGCCGTGTTCAGAGGCTGATCGAAGATGGCGTCTGGCGGTGCGCCCACGTCCTCTCCCAAGCGGACGAGCAAGTAGTGTCCGTGGGGGGGAATGAAAGTCGATAGTTTCCATGCGTGGACAGGAAGGTTGCTTGTGGAGGATGGCAGACGGTATGCGAGACTCCAGCCCTTCAGGTCGACCGGATCCAGCAGCGGGTTGTACAGTTCGATGAATTCGTGATTGTTGTCCCCCGCCACCCCTGCCATGACCTCGCTTATGACCAGATGGTCGGTCGAAGGGCTGGGCAATGGTGTAGTTGCGAGCCGCTCAGAGCCCAGCGAACAGACGGTCAATAGAAATGCCAGGCTGAGAGCTAGGAGGCGTCGGCCGATGAGTGGTGTCTGCATGGAGCTCCTGCCTACGCTGATCGGTGAGGGTTGGGCATGGTCGGAGACCGCGTCAGGCCCCAATGGTAGGACAAAAGGGGCGATTCTGATACACTCCTCGGCTGGAGAAGGTCAGCGAAGGAGAACGCGCCGGTGGGCAATCTCAAGGACCTCATTTTTGAAAATGGCGTATGCCTCTATCACAACGATCCGGACGGACAGTGTGCTGGAGCCATAGTTCGCCGAGCCCTGGGGCCAGAGATGGCCCTGTTTGCTTTGGAGATCGGCGATCCGCTTCCTTGGGACGTCTTGGACGCGGCTGACCTGGTGGTCATCGTCGACTACTCACTGCCTCTCGAGGACATGGAGCGAATCCGCGCCCACTCACAGCTGATATGGGTGGACCACCACGTCACCGCCCTCGACCGGCTGGGCGATGCGATGTCCGGCGTACCGGGCAAGCGCAGTGTGGAAGAAGCGGGTTGCGTGCTGACCTGGATGAGCTTCTTCCCTGAGCAGCCGATTCCGAAAGCTGTCGTCTTCATCGGGGACCGGGACATCTGGCGCCACGCGCATCCCGAAACGAGACCTTTCGGGGAAGGTTTCTATCAACTGAACGCCGATCCCACCAATGATGACTTGTGGAATCCTCTCCTGGACGATGAGGAGGAGCTTGTCAGCCGTCTCATCGCCGACGGCGAGATCCTGTACGCCGCCAGACTGCATGAGATTCATCAAGCGATTGAAGGCTACGGATTTGAGGTCCAGTTTGAGGGGCACCGTACCCTGGCGATCAACGATCGAGGGACCGGCGATATGGGAGAGGCCATTCGCCAATCGGGATACGAGATCGCATACTGCTACGTTGAGGCCGTGCGGAGCGAAAGACGCCAGACGTTTGTGACGCTCTACTCGGCAGAGGTCGACGTCTCGGTCATTGCCCGGAAATACGGGGGCGGGGGGCACCGCGGGGCAGCCGGGTTTGCCTTCGAGCGCCCCGGGATGCCCTTTCCTGAAGGGTCGATTTCGGATGAACCTGGGCCAAGCATGTGAGAACGCGTGCTAGGCGGCCGCTCGGGCATTGACCCTCTGTCTCCTTTCATGGTAGACTTCCGCTCGTCTGGGGGTGTGGTGTAGCGGCCCAACACGCTGCCCTGTCAAGGCAGAGATCGCGGGTTCGAATCCCGTCATCCCCGCAGAATACACAGGATATCGGATAGCGCCGGTGGCCAGTGGCCCAAGGTGGCTATCCGAGTTTCTTTTCTTCCTGATGGGTGTAAGAAGATTGTGACAGCCGACCATTGACAAGGATGCCAATCAGAGTAACATCCACTGCAAATTGATCTTGATCGGGTTCGTACGCCCGTACATCGTCGAGACTGCTAGACAGGCCGCGCACAGATACTCTCAGACAGCGCACCTGTCTTTTTGAATCCTTGATTGCGGGGCGTGCGCAACTCGGACCTTGGAGGCGTAAATGCGTACAAAGACTCGGAGAGTCGGCGTTTCTACTCGACGTGGCGCAGGTGAGCGGCGCGTAGCCAACTATGCTTTGGCTCACCACGTGACGGTCGAGCTTTATGAGTGCGATCCGGTGAAGTTGACGAGTGGTGACGAGCTGGTGCGACTCCTCGAGCGCGCCGCCGAGGCGAGCGGTGCCCAAGGAATCCAGTCGAGTCTGCAGAGTTCGGATAGTCAGAGCATCAGCGGCGTGGTGTCCTTCGGGGAATCACACATTGCTGTCCACGCTTGGCCTGAGCACGAGTATGCTGCAGTTGACCTGTTTTCAGGCGATCCTGGCTTGAGCATGGATGCTGCCGTCGAGACGCTCACAAGCGGCCTTGGGGCAGGCAACGCCATGACATCTGCCGATCTGCATCGGGGGATCCCTTGGCAGGAGCACGTCAACAATCAACAATCGACCAACAGTGCAGATTCGCGGCGTTTCGCCTGGTCTTGGGAAGAGAAATATGCTGAAGCCCAGGCCTGGGGACTGTCCGCATCTGTTGACATCTATGATTGTGAGCCGGCTGCCATTCGGGATGCTGAGATGATCCGTGAGTTTGTCCGTCAACTGTGTGACAGGCTGGGGATGAAGCGATTTGGTGAATGTCAGGTGGTCAACTTCGGAGCGGAGGAACGCGTCGCTGGCTTCTCGATGACCCAATTGATCGAGACGTCATTGATTTCCGGTCACTTCGCCAACGCATCCAATTCGGCGTACCTCGACATCTTCAGCTGCAAATTCTACGAGCCGAGGGTGATGGCGGAGTTTGCTACCGCCTACTTCGGTGGCTCACGCTACCGCATGCAGGTCAGCCTGCGGCGCTAGCCGGCGGAGCGTGTTCGCCCCGGTCACGTTTCGCTTGGACGGGCAAGTCATCCGTCGGGTTCAGATGCCATGCCGTAGAACAAGATGTGGAGTATGGCATGAGCTTCCACATCCTTTTCGAGCGACCTCTGCGCAAAGAGAGGAAGGTTCCGATTCCGAAGCCGTGTTGGATTGGCCGGCCGGACCCAACGAGTGGGGCTGTGCCGAGTCCGGATTGGGGCGAGCTTCTAGTTGGATCCATCAGGTCGCTGCGGCCGACCTTCTCTATATCGTCGCTTGCGGGCCACCTTGAGACGTGCTTGGGCTCGACGCATTGAGGCTAGCGCCCGCTGAAGGTCCAAATCGGACGTTCGGGTGTCAATGCGCTCTTGAGCTCGTCGCATGGCCTCGAGTGCCCTTTCCTCGTCGATCTCTTCGGCGCGTTCCACGGCGTCTGCCAGAACCACGACACGATTGGACATGACCTCAAGGAAGCCGCCGGTCACCGCGATGTATTCGTCTTTCCCGTCTTTTCGGACCATCAATTCCCCGGGCTCAAGCAGAGTGAGCAACGGGGCGTGATGAGGCAGAATCCCCAACTGGCCGTTGGCGCCTGGAGCGACGACCAGGTCGACGTCCTCAGAGTACAGCTCGCGTTCAGCGGTAATGATCTCGAGACGTTGGGTGGTCACGGAGCTACGCTTCCTCCCCCATCCGTTCGGCATTCTCAACAGCGTCTTCAATTCCGCCCACCATGAAGAAGGCCTGCTCGGGCAAGCCATCGTGTTTGCCCGCGAGAATCTCCTTGAAGCCCCTCACGGTCTCCTTCACGGGAACATACTTGCCTTCTCGCCCCGTGAATGCCTCGGCGACGAACATGGGTTGGGACAAGAATCTCTGGATCTTTCTGGCTCGGGCCACAGTCACCTTGTCTTCCTCGGAAAGTTCTTCGATGCCGAGGATGGCGATAATGTCCTGCAAGTCACTGTACCTCTGAAGGACCTGCTGGACGCCACGAGCCACATTGTAGTGTTCCTCGCCCACGACGCGTGGGTCGAGGGCGCGGGAGGTGGATGTGAGCGGATCCACGGCCGGATACAAGCCCTGCTCGGCGATCGACCGCTCGAGTGCGATGACGGCGTCCAGGTGGCCGTAGGTGGTGACGATGCCGGGGTCGGTGTAGTCGTCGGCAGGGACATAAATCGCCTGGAAGGAGGTGATGGACCCCTTCGTGGTTGAAGTGATCCGTTCCTCGAGGTCTCCCAGTTCGGTCCCAAGCGTGGGTTGGTAGCCGACAGCCGATGGCATCCGGCCCAGAAGGGCTGAGACTTCCATCCCGGCAAGAATGTAGCGATAGATGTTGTCGATAAAGATCAGGATGTCCTGACCCTCGACATCACGGAAGTACTCGGCCATGGTTAGGCCGGTGAAGGCGATTCGAGCCCGCACGCCCGGCGGCTCGTTCATTTGCCCGAACACGAGGGCCGTGTTCTTCAGAACGCCCGATTCCTGCATCTCTCGCCACAGATCGTTGCCCTCTCTTGATCGCTCTCCGACCCCGGCGAACACCGAGAAACCTTCATGCACCGACGCAATGCTGCGAATGAGTTCCAACACAATGACTGTCTTGCCAACCCCGGCGCCTCCGTAGGCACCAACCTTGCCGCCCTTGGTGAAGGGGGCCACCAGGTCAATAGCTTTCAGGCCGGTCTCGAGAATCTCGGTGCTGGTTTCCTGGTTTTCAAAGGCTGGAGGATCACGATGGATGGGCCAGGTCTCCTCGGCATCGACAGGGCCGAGATCGTCGATGGGTTCGCCTAACACGTTGAACAGACGGCCAAGGGAAGGCCGTCCGACGGGCACGGAGATCTGACGCCCCGTGTCTGTCACCTCTTCTCCCCGGGTCAGCCCCTCGGTCGGGCCGAGCGCGAGACAGCGCGCCCAGTTGTTGCCCACGTGCTGCTCGACCTCCAGTACCAATCGGCTGCCGTCGGCTCGACTGATCTCCACAGCATTCAGCAGGGATGGCAGTTTCTCGGGAGGGAATTCAACGTCAATGACCGTGCCGATCACCTGTACGATTTTGCCTTTGGTGCCTTCTGCCATCGGTTACTCCATCTCCGTCTTGAGCGAGAGAATGATCGTCTGTCTTCGAATTGGCCAATCTTGCGGGCGCAGGCACCTGCCGGGGCCCGCGCTTCCGTGTGGCACCAAGCCCCTGCTTATCCTTCCAGGGCTGCAGCACCGCCCACGATGTCCAAGAGCTCCGTGGTAATCGCGCTCTGTCGGACCTTGTTCTTGAGTAGGGTCAGATCCTCAAGCATGTCGTGTGCATTGTCAGTGGCGCTGTGCATGGCTACCATCCTGGCCGATTGCTCGCTGGCGATGGCTTCGAGCACAGCGTGATAAATCTCCATCTCCACGAATCTGGGTAGAAGTGCGCCCAGGACCTCAGCGCTGGAAGGCTCATAGATGTAGCCGACCGCCTGCGATGCTTCCAGCGGCGCCGGCTCCACGGGAAGAAGCTGCTCCATGACCGGCCGCTGAACGGCAGTGTTGATAAACCGGGCGTAGGATAAGTACACACGATCGATCCGTCTCGCGGCGTAGTCCTGAATCACCAGGTGGGCGATGGGGAGCACCTCCTGCAGGCCAGGAGAGTCGCCGAGGTCCGTGAAGACGGCCTGTACATCTCGCCTATAGCGGACCATGAAGTCGCGCCCTTTGCGGCCCACGGTGATCAGCGTAACCGGTGCTTCGGTCTCCACCAGGAACTTCCCGGCAGCTTGATTGAGATTGGTGTTCAAGCCGCCACACATGCCCCGGTCGGGCGTAATGTGGACGATGCCAATGCGCTCCACGTCCCTGTATTCAAGCAGCGGTTGTTCTGTCTCTTTGCCTCGGGGCTGTGCCGCAAGGTCCGCCAGGACATCGCGCATCTTCTCCGCATAGGGTCTGCCTGCCAGAACCCTGTGCTGAGCGCGGCGCATCTTGGATGCCGCGATCATCTCAAACGCCCGAGTGATCTTGGCGGTGTTCTCTACGCTCTTGATTCGGCGGCGGATCTGCCGCAGGTTGGCCATGCTTCACTCTCTCGAGACGGCGGGTCCAGGCCTATCCTGTCAGGGATGACGATGGTTGGCGTGTCACCCGATGACCGTGCATTCGGCCCAGGTTAAACGGCGAACGCTTTCTTGAATTCCTCGATGGCGCTCTTGAGTTCTGCCTCTGCATCGTCGTCAAGCTGCCCGGTTTCCATGATCTTGCCCCTGATCCCGGGGTGGGCGGCCTCGATAAAAACATGAAACTCGGTTTCCCAAGACTTGACCTTGTCGATCGGTACGTCATCCAAGAAACCATTGATGACAGCATACATAATGGCGACTTGTTGGCCCAACTCCATAGGTTGGAATTGGGGTTGTTTGAGCACCTCGGTGATTCGCTGTCCACGCTCGAGTTGGTTGCGGGTGGCGGCGTCCAGATCGGCCGTCCCGAATTGCGCGAAAGTTGCCAATTCACGGAACTGGGCCAAGTCAAGGCGAAGGCGACCAGCTACACGGCGCATGGCTTTGGTCTGAGCGGCCCCTCCCACGCGCGAAACGGAGTTGCCTACGTTCACAGCTGGTCGGATGCCGGAGTTGAACAGGTCGGCTTCCAAATAGATCTGACCGTCGGTGATCGAGATCACGTTGGTGGGGATATACGCGGATACGTCGCCTGCCTGGGTTTCAATAATGGGCAGAGCGGTCACGGAGCCCCCACCGTGAGCGTCGTCCATCTTAGCGGCTCGCTCCAGCAACCGGCTGTGAAGGTAGAAGACATCGCCCGGATAGGCTTCTCGCCCGGGCGGCCGTCTCAAAAGGAGGGAGATCTGCCGGTAGGCCCATGCGTGTTTGGTTAGGTCGTCGTAGACGATGAGGGCGTCCTGGCCCTGCTCCATGATTTCTTCCGCCATGGAGCAGCCAGCATAGGGTGCCAGGTATTGCAGCGGGGCAGGGTCGGCGGCATTGGCTGCCACAATGATGGTGTGATCCATTGCCCCGTGCTCTTCCAGGGTGGCCACCACCTGGGCCACCTTGCTGGTCTTCTGGCCGATGGCAACGTAGATGCAAGTGAGGTCGCCGCCGGCCTGGTTGATGATTGTGTCGATGGCAATGGCACTCTTCCCGGTGAAGCGGTCGCCGATGATGAGCTGCCTCTGCCCACGGCCAAGCGGGATCATAGAGTCGATGGCCTTGATCCCGGTCTGCACCGGTGTGTCAACGCCCTTGCGCGCGGTGACACTCGGTGCCATACGCTCGACGGGGTAGGTTGCCGACGTTTTGATGGGACCCTTGCCATCCACGGGTCGGCCCAAGCCATCCAAAACGCGGCCCACGAGTTCCCTGCCGACCGGAACCTCAGCAAGCTGGCCAGTGGACCGCACCATGTCGCCCTGCTTGATTCCGATGTCGTCACCCAGAATTGCAGCGCCGATGAGGTCCTCGCCCAGATTGAGCGCCAGCCCGACGACAGGCTCGCCACTCTCGGTGTCGGGAAACTCCACGAATTCCCCGAACTTTGCCCCAGAAAGGCCGTCGATATGAGCGATACCGTCACCCACGTCTACGACAACGCCGACATCCACCATGCTGGTCCTGCCGCCGAATTCTTCAATTTGGCGTTTGAGAACAGATGTTATGTCCTGGCCGCGGACAGCCATGTGCCTAACCTCCACTTCATCTCTTGTATGCATCTCCTTGGCTGGGAGGTGCTCATGATGAGCCCATCTCTTGGATGAGCGCCTCCGCCATCAGAGTGCCAATTGGTTCTCGCATAGAGCCATCGAAAGGGAGGCGTTTCCCATCTCGCAAGGGATCTCTGGCGCTGCGAGGTCTGGCTACTGAACTCCTCTTGCCGCTCCATCAGAAGCTGCCAGTTGTCACCATTTCGATATCCGCCTGATTAGGCGGACTGCATCCTGCCCCGAAGCTGCTTGAGCCGGTTGCGCACGCTACCGTCGATCAGCCGATCGCCGACTTGGGCGACAAATCCGCCCAGGATAGAAGGGGAGACCTCGACGGTCACCTCAACGTCCATGGCTGTGATCTCTTGAAGTTGTTGGCGGATCGACTCGACAACATCTGAGTCGATGGGAATTGCTGTGGTCACCCTGGCACGCGCAATTCCCTGCTGCTGATCGATGAGCGTCTGGAACTCCTGCGCCACCAAAGGGAGGAGAGACACGAGTCCATTTTTCAGCAAGAGGCCCGCCAGGTTGTGCACCAGCGGAAGCCCGTCGGGACGCAGCTCCTTGAGCGTCTGAATCTTATGCACATCAGGTATCAACGGCGCGTCCAGATAGTCGCGAAGCTCCTCGTTGGCCAGAAGCCCCGCCAAGTGCCATATGTCCTCGCGCCACTTGTCCAAGGCGGCGCCTTCCTGAGCCAGCTCAAAAGCGGCTTGTGCATACCTCCTGGCGCTGGTGCGGCGAGACATCGAGCTACCCGTTCCTCATATCTGAGCTTTCCGAGAGAACATTTTCGATGATGTCCAAATGGTCCTGCTTGTCGACGGCATGGCCGATGACCTGTTCGGCGGCGCGGATGGTGAGGTCGGCGAAGTGGCGCCGAACCTCATCCATGGCTTCGTCACGCTCACGGCGGATATCCGCCCTGGCGCGTTCGAGGAAGGCTTCTGCCTCCTTGCGCGCCGCCTCCCTTTCCTCCTCCAGGTATCGATCAGCAATCTCTCTTGTCCTGTCGATAAACTGTTGACCTTCTTTGTGCGCCTCCTCTAGGCGCCGCTCCATGTCGGCTTGGATCCGTACCGACTCTTCCTTTGCCCGCTCGGCTGCTTCAAGGCCTTCCTTGATGCGGTTGGCCCGTTCGTCCATAAGCCTGAGAAACGGCTTGTAGGCGAAGAAGTAGAGGATGGCCAGGAGCAGCGAGAAATTGACCAGGTAGACGACGAGACTGGTGAGGTCGAACCCCAGCGTCCCGAGCCCCCCGCCTCCCCCTTCCTGCAACAAACCTGCGAAATGCACTGTATGCCTCTCCTCTGGCGCCGTACGCGGCCGAAGACTAGGTGGCGACGAGGGCCAGGATGATGGACACAATCAGCACGTAAATACCGATCGCCTCGGCGAAGGCAATCGCCAAGATCATGTTGGTCAGAATGGCACTTCGCGCTTCAGGGTTGCGGCCGAGGGCGTTCATAGCCGAAAAACCAATGATGCCGATGCCGATAGCTGGCCCGAACATCCCCAGCCCTGTTGCTAGTCCGGCAGCGATCATTCTTGCGACGTTTACATCCATCACTTTTCCTCCTTCAGGTGTTCAATGATGCGATAGCGGCAGCATGTCATGTGCAGTCACGGTTGCGTTCTTGCAGCACACTCGCGGATGGGCGGCTCGTGGTCATGTTGATGCTTGAGGCAAGCGGTCCCCTTGTCGTGCCGTCAGCCCTTCTCGACAACATTCCCACAGATGAGATTCGTCCCTAGGCTTCCTCCCCGTGGCTTCCTGTTGCCAACGTGACGAATGCGAGGGTCAGCCCTGCGAATATCAAAGCCTGGATAAAACCCACGAGAAGCTCAAGGCCGTAGAACGGTACGGCAAGAACGAAGGATACCAAGAAGGCGACGACGATGAGGACAATCTCGCCGGCAGTCATGTTGCCAAAGAGACGGAATGTAAAGCTGATGATCCTAATGAAGTGGCTGAGAAGCTCGAGTATTCCCACCGCCAGGTTAACTAGCCCGGTGAAAATCCCGAGTATGGAGAAATGTCTCACGCCATCGATGAGTTCTCTGAAGCGGAAGAACTCTTCCGCGTACTTCAGCCGGTGAGCGCGGAGTCCCCAGTACTCAACGAAGACACCGGAAATTAGTGCAACTGCCAAGGGCATGTTTAGGTCGGTACCGGCGGACCGCAGCAAGTGAACCTGAACATGTCCGTCTTCGAGGAAACCCAGGCTTTGATAGATAGGAATGAGGGCGAGCCAAGCGTTGAAAGAGACGAAGAGAAAGATGGTGGCGATCAGGGGGAAAAACCTGCGTCCATAGTACTCACCCGCCACGCTTTCCACGAACCCGTATAGCGCCTCCATCATCCATTCAACCAGGTTCTGAAGCCCGCCGGGAACGAGCTTGCGGGCCCGCATACCGCCGACCAGCAGGAGCACAAGAACCGCGGTTGTTAGCCAAGATGAAAGAATGGTGTTGCTGATGCCCAATCCAGCCAGAGTGAAGACTTTGGGCGCTGCCAGCTCGACGCGGGGGACAGCCAGCAGCTTGTCTGTGCCAAAAAAAGCGGCGCCAATCGCGCCGTAATAGAGGCCAGCGATTCCGAGGCCAATCACCACCAACGCCGCTGCCGCGATCTTAAGCTTGGCGTTCGGCGACACTAAGTACCTCCGTCCTTGGTGTCGTCATCGGGACCGACCAGCGGTTTCACCATCCGATAAGCGCCGTAGAAGGCCAGGACGCTTCCCCCAATTAGCCCAATCAAGGTGAAGATAGGAAGGGTGCTGAAACGATTGTCTAGCCAATGGCCGCCCAATATGCCGGCCAAGAGCGACAGGGCCAAATACCAGCCCACGCCTACGACCTGAAAGACGACCACCACCTTCCGCTTGGTCTTCAATCCAGCCGCTGGCCCCGGGCGAGTTTACCATGACCGTATTTGAGGATCAAGGGTTCGCCCTCTCTCACGGGCCTCGCCGGCCTCGAGACCCCTGCGGATGAGCTCTCGGACGGCCGAAACCGTCCGGTCAAACTTCATCATCAGCCGCATTCGTCGACCGCAACAGGAAGACAGCGAAGTCTCATGATTCAAACCGCAACGCTCATCGCCTAGACAGCCAACTGTCTTTCCAACCCCGGACATGCCTCGGAGCTGGATTTGAACAGCATGTATTCTAGAGTTTATCCAATGCTCATGCAACCTGCGGTGCTGTTCCCGTCAAGGTAGGGAGGCAGGAAGTGCTCTGAGGATAAGGACCAATCCTCCATGGTGCGACGAGATGCTTTCCACTCGGGGGAGACAATATCACATACATGTGAAAAGACTCACAGATGAGGGCAGCCTCGGTGTCAGCTTTCGGCCTCCAGAAGTTGGTGGAATAGTGGGATGACGGCAGTGTGGTCGTCGACCATTCGTTCGGGTGGGAGCAGTTTGCTTTGGTGGATATTGTCGCGTGTGAATCGCGTTGTGACGGCGACAACACTCAATCCCGCGGCAAGTGCGGATTGCACGCCTGACGGGGAATCCTCAAGTGCCAGGGTCTCGGTTGCTGGAACGCCAAGGTGATGAGTGGCCAGTTGATAGATTTCGGGATCAGGCTTGGGCTTCTCGACGTCGTCCCGCGTGGCGACGAACTCGAAGGCGGTCGTCATCTCCAATGCTGCCAGGATTGCTTGGGTCTGGTCACAGTGCGACATCGTCGCCAGTGCCAGTCGGCAGCCGGCACGCCGGCCCATTTCGACGACTTCCACATTGTATGGCTAACGATGACTGCGCACGGTTTTGGGATCGGAAATCAGCTTGTCGTAGATGGCGAGCCGGATCTGGACATAAGCTTGCCAGGGCGTTTGCACGCCGAACTCGGCCATGCGGCGGCTGGCAGCGTCCTCCAGACCAAACCTTGAGAGCAAAGCCGTGGCTACCTCATAGCGTGACTTCCCGACCACGTCCTTAAATGCATCTTCCACATCGACGGGGTCGATCTCGGGCCGAAGCTCATGCGCAGCTTGAGCATAGGAAGATGCTTTGAGCAGCTCAGTTTGAACAAGCGTCCCATCCAAATCAAACACGATAGCTCGGTACATGAATGGCTCTCCATGAAAGTAGTTGAGCACCTAGCTGGCTCAAGTGGTTTCCTCAGGATAACATCCACAGCGGGTCGGGAAAATGGGGCCCTCGGTTGGTGACCGTTATAATGGATGGCTGGAGTGCACTGGCAGACCTGCCGTGCATTTCGGTTTGGCCGAAGGTAGCATGCCTGATATCAGGAAAGCGAGGCACCATCAATGCCACAGCGAATAGGAAGAGCAGAATGGAGAGGCGACCTGGCGACAGGCCAGGGTTCGATGTCGTTCGGATCCGGGGATTGGGCGTACGAGGCAGCGTACTCCGCGCCGTCCAGATTTGAATCGGCCGAGGGCGCCAACCCGGAAGAGTTGATTGGCGCTGCACACGCGGGATGTTTTAGCATGGCGTTTGCAGCCGCGCTTGCCAGGGCAGGCCACGCTGCAGAGTCGATCAATACTCAGGCCAACCTCAACCTGGAAAAGAAGGAGGCCGGCTGGACGATTACCCATATCGAGCTCGAGACGTCGGCAGTTGTGCCAGGAATCGATGAGGCGAGCTTCCAAGAGATCGCTCAGAGATCTAAGAAGAACTGCCCGGTGTCCCGCGCACTTGCCGGCGTCGAGATCAGCCTGAAGGCCGAATTGGCCGACAGCTGAACCGAAACGAATGAAGGCTCGCGCGACCTCGAGGCGTGTCTGAATGTCTCATCTGTACATGGTTCACTACGGGGAGATTGCGCTCAAGGGCAAAAATCGACCCGATTTCGAGAATCAACTGGTTCGAAACATCAAGCAGCAGCATCCCGGCTGCCGTGTCCGTCGACACCGAGGACGACTGACGGTTGAGAGCAATGATCCGCTCGATCTGAGCAACGTGCTCGGCGTGGCTTGGTGGTCCGAAGTCATGAAGGTGCCAACTGCCTTGGACGCAATTCTCGAAGCGGCCCTGGCTTACTCCGCGGCGGATATTCGGCAGGCGGAGACCTTCGCCGTCCGCGTCAGGCGGGCAAGCAAGAAGCTCGACCAAAACTCCCAAGAGTTGGAGAACATCATTGGAGGCGCGCTGGATCGGAAGTATGGGGCCCGGGTCGACCTGAGTCAACCCGACTATCTGCTTCATGTTGAAATAACCGGGGAGGGTACGTTCCTGTACACCGACAAGGGGCATGCGTGGCGAGGTCTCCCCGTGGGCGTCTCAGGAAAGCTGATGGGATTGTTCTCGGCCGGAATTGATTCGGCCGTGGCGTCTTTTCTCATGGCCAAGCGAGGCGCCGAAATCGAGCTGATTCATTTTCATGCGTTTGGCAATGCTGCGGACGCGCACGAGGCAAAGGTGGGCGAGCTGTCTGGGCGGTTGATGAAATTCATCCCGCGGATGGTTTTGCACTATATTCCCTACCATCACTTTCAATTGGCCACGGCTGGGCTGTCGACCTACCAGCGCCAGGAATTGATTGTGTTCCGGCGCTTCATGGCCCTGACTGCCGAGCGTCTAGCGCAAGAACGGGACATTCTCGGCTTGTATACGGGGGACAACCTGGGGCAGGTAGCGTCTCAGACTCTAGAGAATTTGGCGGCTGTTGACGAAGTCGTCCGGCTCCCGATCTTTCGCCCGCTGATTGCCTACGACAAGCAAGAGATAATTGATCTTGGAATTGAGCTTGATTTGGATGAGACCGCAAATCGAGCCTACAAGGATTGCTGTTCAATCGTCGCCCGGCACCCAGCCACAAAGGCCAGGCTGGATCAGGTGGCCGAGATTGAGGCAACGGTGAAACTTGACTCGTTGATTGACGCAAGCCTGACAGAACTCGTGACCTACGTTCCCGATCGAGAGGGTGCATGGCACGAGCTTGCCCGGGCAGTTGCCTGATTGCCGTCCGGTCACGATCCGTATTTGCGTTTTTCCTCGCTGAAGACTTGAGCCATCCGGCCGCTGTCTAGCATCGGGTGCTTGACACCACGAATCTGAGCGTGGTATGCTCGGCCGGCCATCTGAAGGGAACCAAGGTCGCGATAGGGGGTGCATCATGAGCGACCCCAGGCTCTACTGGCTTGGCTTCAGCCTCGTCCCCGGCATTGGGGCGGGGCGCCTGCGGCAGCTCCTGGAGGTGTTCGAATCTCCGGAAGCTGCGTGGACCGCCCCAGACCAGACCCTGAAAACGGTAGGATTGCCTCGGGATGCCCTTTCGGCATTGCTTCGAGCTCGACGCGAGCTTGATTTGCAGCATGAGTTCGACCGGATTGGGGTGCTTGGGTACCATCTACTGACCTGGGAGGACCAAGAATATCCCCCACGGCTGAAAGAGATCGAGTATCCGCCGCCCGTCTTGTACGCTTGGGGAGAGGTCGAGGCCTCGGACAACTTGGCAGTGGCCGTGGTGGGCACAAGACGGCCCAGTGGATATGGGCGCAGCGTGGCGCGATCAGTAGTTCAGGCAATGGTCGGCAGTCGAGTGACCGTCGTGTCGGGCCTGGCTCGTGGTATCGATGGAATCGCCCATCGCACGGCCCTGGAGGCAGGCGGGCGAACAATCGCTGTGTTGGGATCGGGATTGGACGAGGTCTATCCGCCGGAGCATCGCAAGATGGCCGAAGTTATTTCGGGGACGGGGGCCGTCGTCTCCGATTATCCTATGGGAACCAAGCCAGAGGGCGGCAACTTCCCGCCTCGGAACAGAATCATCTCTGGCCTATCGTTGGCGGTGGTTGTGATTGAAGCGGGAGAATCCAGCGGTGCACTTATCACGGCGGATTTCGCTGCCGAACAGGGTCGAGACGTTTTTGCTGTGCCTGGCCGTATTCACGATCGGGCCAGCAGGGGCTCCAACCGATTGATTGCGTCAGGGGCTTTTCCCATGGTGTCAACGGATGCGCTCCTCGAAGCGCTTAATCTGGAGATGGTTACTCGGCAGGAGGCAGCTTCCCGGCTCCTGCCGGCCAATGCGACGGAGCGGGCCATTCTAGAGTCCTTGGGAGACGAGCCACTTCATATTGACGAGATTAGCCGGCGCAGCGGAATGTCGATTTCGGAGATCAGCGCCTCGCTTGCCATGCTGGAACTGCGTGGTCAAGTTCGGCGGGTGGGCGGGATGACCTATATTCTGGCACGGGAAGCCTCGCCCGGTTACAGGGTGGATTGATGACGAATTCATTGTATGCAGTGGTGATGGCTGGTGGGGGAGGTACTCGGTTGTGGCCTGTCTCTCGTCGCAATCGTCCGAAGCAAGCTCTCAAGCTGCTGGGAGATGAGAGCCTTTTCCAGGCGACGATTTCTCGCTTGCTTCCACTGATACCAGCCGATCGCATCACAGTGGTCACCGTTGAAGATCAAGCCGAGCTGTTGCGGGGTCAGTCGCCAGGCCTTCTCAAGGAGAACTTCTTGATCGAGCCCTCTCCTCGGGGAACGGCTGCGGTGATTGGACTGGCGGCAGTAGAGCTTGTCAGGCGGGATCCGGAGGCAGTGATGATCTGCCTCCCGGCGGACCATGTTATCCAGAACGACCAACGCCTGCGAGATGCGCTTTCGGCTGCCGAGATGGTGGCCAGGCAAGACTACCTAGTGACCTTGGGCCTTGAGCCCACCGGCCCAGAGACGGGTTATGGATATCTTGAGAAGGGCGAGGTCCTGCCTAGCGCCGAGGGGTTCGACGCCTTCGAGGTGCGGTCCTTCAAGGAGAAGCCCGGTCTCGCGGCTGCTGAGGAGTACGTCAAGAGCCGACAGTTCCTGTGGAACGCCGGCATCTTCGCGTGGCAGTGCAAGACCATACTGACTGAGATCCACCAGTGGATGCCAGATCTCGCCTTGGCGTTGTCGGAAATCGAGAAGGCTGGATCCGAATCGCGAACGACGATCGAGCGCCTGTGGCCCGGCATCAAGCCCCAAACGATCGACTACGGCGTCATGGAGAAGGCGGGCCATGTGGCGATGATCGAGGTCGGGGATCTTGGCTGGTTGGATGTGGGATCTTGGGATCGGCTGTTCGAGGCGCTGCCCAGGGATGACGACGGAAATGTGATCTTAGCCGAGGCAGTCGCCATGCTTAACACGACGGGAAGCCTTGTTTATCAAGAAGATCCGACGGAAACCGCCCGTTTGGTGGCTCTGGTCGGCGTGAAAGACCTGATCGTTGTCGATGCGGGAGATGCCATTTTGGTGACCAGCCGCATCCACGCTCAGCAAGTGCGTGAACTCGTGAAAAGCATTCAGGCGGGCCAAGGCGGACGGTACCTGTAGGAGTTGTTTGTGGAAGCATATTGTGTGAAATGCAAAACCAAGCGGGAGATGACCGAAGCCGAGCCTACGTTCACGCGATCGGGCTCACCGGCGACGCGTGGCACGTGTGTGGTTTGTGGCTCCGGCTTGTATCGAATGGGTCGCACACCCGCCCACGAAGGCATGACGCCCCCGGAGTCTGCTCGCCCGAGGAAAAAGGCGGCCAAGTCCAATGTCAAGCGCAAGGGGAGGCTGGTGATTGTCGAATCGCCAGCCAAGGCACGGACTGTGGGCCGGTTCTTAGGGGGAGGCTACCGTGTGAAGGCGTCCGTCGGGCATGTTCGAGATCTTCTACGCTCGAAGCTTTCCGTCGACGTCGAGAACGACTTCGAGCCGCGGTATCGAGTTCCGAATGAGAAGCGCGATGTTGTCAAGGAGCTCAAGCGCGAAGCCGGAAAGGCGGAACAGATCTACCTGGCGACTGACCCGGACCGAGAGGGGGAGGCGATAGCCTGGCACCTGCTGGAGGCGGCGGAGATCGATCCCGATCGTGTGAGGCGGGTGGTCTTTCACGAGATTACCAAGCCCGCTATCGAAGACGCCTTCCTGCACCATCGGCAGATCGATATGAATCTGGTCGACGCCCAGCAGGCTCGCCGCATCCTCGACCGCCTTGTGGGATACAACCTCAGCCCGTTGCTGTGGTCAAAAGTCCGAAGCCGGCTTTCCGCAGGCAGGGTGCAGTCTGTGGCACTCCGTTTGGTTGTGGACCGTGAGAACGCCATCCGGGATTTCGAGCCTCAAGAGTACTGGTCGATTGACGGCGAGTTCCTCAAGACTGATGCCCCGCCCGCATTTCGCGCCCTTCTGGTCGAGACCGATGGAGAAAAGCCCGGCCTGACATCAGAAAGTGACGTCCAGACGCTGGATGGCGAGCTGCGCAAGGCTTCATACAGCGTGACCATGGTGAAGCGCGGGACGCGCCGGCGAAAGCCTTCTGCGCCGTTCACGACATCGACCTTGCAGCAGGATGCGTCCCGCAAGTTGGGCTTCAGCGCCCGACGCACCATGGCCGTCGCTCAGCAACTGTATGAGGGGTTGGACGGCGATCAAGAAGACGGTGGCGGGTTGATCACCTACATGCGGACCGATTCCACTCAGGTCTCCAAGCAGGCCCAGAATGAGGCCCGGCAGGTGATCGCCGACAAGTATGGCCAGCGCTTTGTGCCAGAGACCATACCGCAGTACACGACAAAGGCCCGCAGCGCCCAGGAAGCCCATGAAGCCATTCGGCCCACATCCGTCAGGCGGGAACCGGATGCCGTGCGAGCGTATCTAAACGATGCCCAGTTCAAGCTGTATAGGTTGGTCTGGACGCGATTTGTGGCATCGCAAATGCGGCCGGCGGAGTACGACACGCTCCGGATGGAAGTTGGTGGAAGCAGTCCCGAGCACGCCTTCCTCTTCCGAGTGACGGCGTCGAGCCTGCGTTTTTCGGGGTTCCTCGAGGTCTACGAAGAGCAGGATCCGGGGAGCAATGGCGGCAGCGAGGAAGACAGCCGAGTGGCTGTGCTCGACCAACTTCCCAGACTCGAAGTTGGCGACCGAGTTGACTTGATCGGCATCTATCCAGAGCAGCATTTCACGCAGCCACCAGCTCGATTTTCAGAGGCCTCTCTGGTCAAGGCGCTCGAGGAAAATGGTATTGGCCGCCCGTCCACTTATGCACCCATATTGACCACGCTGCAGCAACGAGGCTATGTGCGTCGAGAATCCCGCCGATTGGTTCCCACTGAAATCGGGGAGACAGTCAATCAGCTTTTGGTTGATCATTTTCCGGAGATCGTAGATTTGGGGTTTACCGCTCGAATGGAAGACGAGCTCGACAAGATCGCCGAAGGTGATCTGGCTTGGGTGGACGTGATCCGCGAATTCTACGAGCCATTTGCGGTTCAGATGGAAAGAGCGGCGGAAGAAATGCCGGAGGTCAAGCCAGAACCGGAAATGTTGGATCGCATGTGCCCGGAGTGCGGCAATCAACTGATGATTCGGCACGGCCGATTCGGCAAATTCATTGGATGCTCTAATTTCCCGGAATGCCGGCACACAGAGCCGTGGCTAGAGAAGATCGGCGTCACATGCCCTGTGGACGGCGGTGAGCTGGTGGAACGACGCACCCGACGCGGCAGGGTCTTTTATGGGTGCGCTAACTACCCGGAGTGCGATTTTACATCCTGGAAGCGCCCACTTCCTCAGCCGTGCCCCAACTGCGGCAGCTTGATGGTGGTCGAGGGGAGGGACCAGGCGAGCTGTACGCAGTGCGAGCGCAAGTACGATCTTGAGGCCCTGCAATCAAGCCAATCGAATCCGGCATAAAACCTGCACCTTGTATGTTTGCCTTGCCGCATGGATGCGTCTAGAATGCGGCGCAGTTGAACCGACGAGAGCAATTGGCCGATCGTGTGCCGGAAGAGAGGGCCGATGGACGCCATAACTGATCGACTTCAGCAGAAATGGGTGGTCGCCGCCGTCGCGGTCGTGATTGGGATCGTGCTTGGGCTGACCTACGGCTGGGTCATATCCCCTGTTCAATGGAAAGATGCTACGCCAGCGCTTCTCCGGCCTGATTTGCGTGCGGACTACCTGCGCATGGCCATCGACTCCTACACGGTCAACAAGGATGTCGATCTCGCAATGCAGCGCTATCAGGTTCTTGGGACAAACGGTCCCGAGACTCTGAAGGAAGTGGGCGCCGATCCCGGCGAAGTCAGTCCTACGGCCATCCAGAATTTCAGTGCGCTGATCGAGATCTTCCAGGGCGGAGCGACATCCGAGGTTGGTGGCCAAGCTACCCAGGTCGCCGAGGGAACCCAGCCCAGCCAGGCGACGGCAGCTTCAACGGCTGCCCCGGCTTCGACTGGCAGCCGCGCATCGAGCTACATTCTCCCCGTTTGCGGCACGACACTCCTTCTGGGCCTGCTTCTGCTTGCAGCCTTGATCTTGCGGGGCAGGATGGGCACGTCCATGGAAGAGGCCACCTTGGATGAGGCATACGATATGCCCGACCCCTACGGTGTGCAGGAAGACTTTGC
>Ga0315556_1000135_pt1 | contig 40786 bp, 34 predicted proteins | sample SalMarSW160310MG_FD_202112 | JGI IMG/M metagenome (GOLD analysis project Ga0315556, IMG submission 202112) | Salt marsh sediment microbial communities from the Plum Island Ecosystem LTER, Massachusetts, United States - Salt Marsh Sediment SW1603-10 ...
GCGAAGGGCGTCAAGTTCGCGCGCCTGGGTCTGGCGATCGTGGACGAGGAGCACCGCTTCGGCGTACGCCAGAAGGAGGCGCTCAAGGCGCTGCGCGCCGAAGTCGACGTGCTGACCCTGACCGCGACCCCGATCCCGAGGACGCTCGCGATGTCGCTCGAGGGCATCCGCGACTTCTCGGTCATCGCCACCGCGCCGCAGAAGCGCCTCGCGATCAAGACCTTCGTCGCGCCCTGGTCCGAAGGCCGCATCCGCGAGGCGGTCTTGCGGGAGCTCAAGCGCGGCGGCCAGGTCTACTTCCTGCACAACGAGGTCGAGACCATCGAACGCATGCACGACCGCCTCGCGCGCCTGCTGCCCGAGGCGCGCATCGCGGTGGCGCACGGCCAGATGCGCGAGCGCGAGCTGGAGCGCGTGATGCGCGACTTCACCGCCCAGCGCAACAACCTCCTGCTGTGCACCACGATCATCGAGACCGGAATCGACATCCCCAGCGCGAATACCATCGTGATCAACCGCGCCGACAAGTTTGGCCTGGCGCAGCTGCACCAGCTGCGCGGCCGCGTCGGGCGCTCGCACCACCAGGCCTACGCCTACCTGCTGACGCCGGACGAGGAAGCGGTCGGCGCCCAGGCCAAGAAGCGGCTCGAGGCGATCCAGATGATGGAAGAGCTCGGCTCCGGCTTCTACCTCGCGATGCACGACCTGGAGATCCGCGGCGCGGGCGAAGTGCTGGGCGAGTCGCAGTCGGGCGAGATCCAGGAGATCGGCTTCTCGCTCTACGCGCAGATGCTGGAATCCGCCGTCAGGCGGCTCAAGGCGGGCAAAGGCGCCGAGTTCGAAGACGCGCTCGACGTCTCGGCCGAGGTCAACCTGCACCAGCCGGCGCTGCTGCCGGCGGACTACTGCAGCGACGTGCACGAGCGTCTGACGCTGTACAAGCGGCTGTCGAACTGCGACTCGCCCGAGGCGCTCGATGCGATGCGCGAGGAGCTGGTCGACCGATTCGGCGCGCTGCCCGAGCCCGCGCGCGCGCTGATCGAGTGCCACGCGCTGCGCCTGGCGGCCAGGCCGCTGGGCGTGGTGCGCATCGACGCGACGCACGAGGCGCTGCAGCTGCAGTTCATCAAGCAGCCGCCGATCGAGGCGCAGAAGATCATCGACTTCGTCCAGCGCCGCCGCGGCGCGCGGCTCGCCGGCCAGGACCGCCTGCGCCTGGAGGCGAAGATGCCCGGCTGGCGCGAGCGCGCCCAGGCGGTCAAGGACGTGCTGCGCGAGCTCGCGGCATGATCCTGGTGGTTCAAGGCCCGGGCGCGACGCCGGACAACGCGCACGAGATCTCGCGCCTCGCTTCGGCTTCCTCGCTCGAGCCGATCGGCGAGGTCGCATTCCGCCTGCGAGGCGCCTCGAACCGCGCCGAGGTCGGCAAGTGGTGCGCGGCACGCGCGATCGACTGCGCCTGGATGCCCGGCGAACTGCGCCTCGCGGACCTACGGCTGGTGGCGATCGACATGGACTCGACCCTGATCACGATCGAGTGCATCGACGAGCTGGGCGAGGCGGCCGGGCGCAGAGCCGAGATCGCCGCGATCACCGAGGCCGCGATGCGCGGCGAGCTCGATTTCAGCCAGAGCCTGCGCCGGCGCGTGGCGCTGCTGGAGGGGGTCGACGAGTCGGCGCTCGCGCGCGTATACGACCAGAAACTGCGCCTGTCGCCCGGCGCCGAGCGGCTGATCACCGGCTGCAAAGCGGCCGCCGTCAAGTTGCTGCTGGTCTCGGGCGGGTTTTCCTTCTTCACCGAGCGCCTGCAGGCGCGGCTCGGGCTCGATTACGCCTTGTCCAACAAGCTCGAAATCCAACACGGGAAACTCACCGGCGCGCTCGTCGGCAAGATCGTCGGCGCGCGCGCCAAGGCAGAGCGGCTGCGCGAGGTTGCGCGCGCGATCGGCGCCCGCCGCGACCAGACGCTCGCGATCGGCGACGGCGCGAACGACCTGCCGCTGATGGCCGAGGCCGGCATGTCGGTCGCCTTTCGCGGCAAGCCGGTGGCGCGCGATTTCGCCGACTTCGCGCTCGACCACGCCGGCCTGGACGGTGTGCTGAATCTGTTTCTTTAGGCTAGGATTGATGCAACCAGGGAGACCTTGCATGACTGACAGTGTGAAATACCTGCTCGACGAGACCCGCATTCCGAAGCACTGGTACAACATCATGGCGGACCTGCCTTCGCCGCCTCCGGCGGTGCTGCACCCGGGCACCAAGCAGCCGGTCGGTCCCGACGACCTGGCGCCGCTGTTCCCGATGGAATTGATCATGCAGGAGGTCAGCGCGGAGCGCGAGATCGAGATCCCGCAACCCGTGCGCGACATCTACCGCCAGTGGCGCCCTTCGCCGCTCTTTCGCGCGCGCAGGCTGGAACAGGTACTGCAGACGCCGGCCAAGATCTACTACAAGTATGAGGGCGTATCGCCCGCTGGCAGCCACAAGCCCAATACCGCGGTGGCGCAGGCGTTCTACAACAAGCAGGCCGGGATCAAGAAGATCACCACCGAGACCGGTGCCGGCCAGTGGGGCTCGGCGCTCGCCTTCGCCGGCGCGCTGTTCGGGATCGAGATTAAGGTATTCATGGTGCGCGTGTCGTACAACCAGAAGCCGTACCGGCGGGCGCTGATGGAGACCTACGGCGCGAGCTGCATCCCCTCGCCCTCGGCCGAGACGCAATCGGGCCGCGCGATCCTCGAGAAGGCCAAGGACCACCCGGGAAGCCTGGGCATCGCGATCTCGGAAGCGGTCGAAATCGCGGCCACGCACGACGACACCAAGTACGCGCTCGGCTCGGTGTTGAACCATGTCCTCACCCACCAGACCGTGGTCGGCCTGGAAGCGATGGCGCAGCTCGAGATGGCCGGCGACGACCCCGACGTGCTGGTCGGCTGCACCGGTGGCGGCTCGAACTTCGCCGGGCTGGTGTTCCCTTTCCTCGGCGCGCAGCTGCGCGGCGGCAGAAAGCGCCGCATCGTCGCGATCGAGCCCGCGGCCTGCCCCAGCTTGACGCGCGGCCAGTACGCCTACGACTTCGGCGACACCGGGCACCTCACGCCGCTGGTGAAGATGCACACCCTCGGCTCGACCTTCACGCCGCCGGGCTTCCACGCCGGGGGCCTGCGCTACCACGGCATGGCGCCGCTGGTGTCGCACTGCAAGGAGCTCGGGCTGCTCGAGGCGCGCGCCTACCAACAGAAGGAAGTGTTCGCCGCCGGGGTGCAGTTCGCGCGCGCCGAGGGCATCCTGCCCGCGCCGGAGGCGAACCACGCGGTCAAGGGCGCGATCGACGAGGCGCTGCGCTGCAAGGCCGAGGGCAAGTCGCAGACGATCCTGTTCAACCTCTGCGGCCACGGCCACTTCGACATGCAGGCCTACATGGACTACTTCTCGGGCAAGCTGGTCGACCAGAAGTACGACGAAGGCGAGCTGGCGATGGCGCTCGCCGGACTGCCGTCGGTGGCGCAGGCCGCCTGAGCGAGGCTCAGCCCGGGGCGTCGATCCGACGCAGCACCCGGCGCTGCGGCTCGGGCTGCAGCGTGACGTGCTCGATGCGGAAGCGCGCCACGGCCAGGTGCTGCAGCGCGGCCAGGGTGTCCTCCCAGCGCGCCAGGTCCTCGACCACCACGTGCGCCGAGAGCGACACGCGCTCGCCCGAGAGCATCCAGATGTGCAGGTCGTGCACCGATACCACGCCGGGCACGGCCGCCATCGCCGTGCCCACCTCGGGCAGCGAGAGCTCCGGCGGCACGCCTTCCATCAGCGCGTGCACCGCGTCGCGCAGCAGCCTCAGGCTCGACACCACCAGCAACGCGGAAATGAACAGCGACAGCAGCGGGTCGATCGGCATCCAGCCGGTCGTCGCGATCACCAGCCCGGACACGAGCGCCGCCACCGAGCCGAGGATGTCGCCCAGCACGTGCAGCAGCGCGCCGCGCGTGTTCATATTGCGCGCCCCGCCCGAGAGCAGGCGCGCCACCAGCAGGTTGATCGCGAGGCCGGCCGCCGCGACCGCGCTCACCGCGACGCCGCGCACCGCGACCGGGTGTTCGAGCCGCGCAAAAGCCTCGAACGCGAGCAATGCCACCACCGCCAGCATCACCAAGCTATTTGCGAGCGCGGCGAACATCTCGGCGCGCCCGAGGCCGAACGAGTGGCGCATCGAAGCGGGACGCCTTGCGGCCCATGCCGCCAGGGCGGCGAGCCCGAGCGCCGCGCCGTCGGTCGCCATGTGGCCCGCATCGGCCAGCAGCGCGAGCGAGCCGCTCCACCAGCCGCCGAAAGCCTCCACCAGCGCGTAGCCGAGCGTCAGCGCGACCGCGGCCCCGAGGTAGCTCTTCGAGCGGGCGTGGGAATGCGAGTGTGAGTGCTCGTGCGCCATGCGTCTCAGTAGAGGTTCCGCACTTCCCGGATCGCCGGAAAGCGCCGTCGCAGCAGCGCCTCGACCACGCCCTTGAGATCCAGCGCCGCACGCGGGCAGCCGGCGCAGGCGCCCTTCAACCGCACCACCACGGCCTCGCCCTCGAGGGCGACGAATTCCAGGTCGCCTCCGTCGCGCATGAGAACTTGCCTTGCCTCTTGAAGAGTCTCTCGAATTTGATCTTCTTCCGGCAGCCTCGCTCCGGCAGGAACCGCGCTCTCCAGCTGCTTCCTCAGCATCGCCTGCTCGCGCGCGATGCGCAGCGCCTCGCGCGGATTGTCGCGCTCGAGCGCGTCGAGCTCGTCTTCGGTGTAGAGCGGCGCGTCGAGCTTCACCCGACCCAGCGCCGCGCGTTGTAGAACATGCGCATCCAGGGCGAGTCCTCGGGCGCGCCGTCGGGCGCCCAGGACATCTGCACGCTGCGGAACACGCGCTCCGGGTGCGGCATCACGACCGTGAAGCGGCCGTCGGCGGTGGTCAGCCCGGTGATGCCCTGCGGCGAGCCGTTCGGATTGGCGGGGTAGCGCTCGGTGGCATTGCCTCTAGAGTCGACATAGCGCATGGCGACGACCGCCCGCCCGAGGTCCGCGGCGGAATCGAAGCGCGCGCGCCCCTCGCCGTGCGCAGTCGCCACCGGGATGCGGCTGCCGGCCATGCCGGCGAACAGGATCGACGGGCTGTCGGCCACCTCGACCATCACGAAGCGCGCCTCGAACTGCTCCGAGCGGTTGCGCACGAACTCCGGCCAGTGCGCGGCGCCGGGGATCAGCTCCTTGAGCGCCGCCATCATCTGGCAGCCGTTGCAGATGCCGAGCGCGAAGCTGTCTGGGCGGGCGAAGAACGCCTCGAACTCGGCCCGCGCCCGGGCGTGGAACAGAATCGATTTGGCCCAGCCCTGGCCGCCGCCGAGCACGTCGCCGTAGGAGAAGCCGCCGCCGGCGGCAACGCCCTGGAAGCCGGCCAGAGCGGTGCGCCCGGCGAGGATGTCCGACATGTGCACGTCGAACGCCTCGAACCCGGCGCGGTCGAAGGCCGCGGCGAGCTCGACCTGGCCGTTGACACCCTGCTCGCGCAGGATTGCGACCCGTGGCCGTGCGCCCGAGGAGACGAACGTTTCCTTCGGCTGGAAAGTGACGGCGATCGACAGTCCGGGGTCGCCCGCATCGAGCAGCGCGTCGAACTCCTCCTGCGCGCACTCGGGGTTGTCGCGCAGCGCCTGCATGCGCCAGGTCGTCTCGCTCCAGACGCGCTGCAACTCCGCGCGCTTGCGCGCGAAGAGCGCCTTTGCGTTGCGCGTCAGGCGTACTTCGTCGCGCTCATTGGGAAAGCCGATCACGTAGGCGCACTGGTGCACGCCTTCGGCGCGCAGCACCTCCATCACGCGCGCGCGCTCGGCGGCGCGAATCTGCAGCACCGCACCCAGCTCCTCGGCGAACAGTGCGCCGAACATATGGTCGTTGAAGCGCCCGGCGAGCAGCTCGGGACGGCGCTCGAGCCCGTCGACGTCGCTCATCCGTTCGTCGTAGCAGATCTCGTCCAGGTTGAGCGTCACGCCGCAGTGTCCGGCGAACGCCATCTCGCACACGGTCGCGAACAGGCCGCCGTCGGAGCGGTCGTGGTAGGCGAGCGCGAGGCCCTCATTCGCCAGCCGCTGCACCGCGGCGAACAGTCCGGCGAGCAGCTTCGGCTGGTCGAGATCGGGGCAGTGCTCGCCCAGGCGCGAGTACACCTGCGCCAGGATCGAGCCACCGAGGCGATTGCGGCGCCGGCCGAGGTCGATCAGCAGCAACTCGGTCTCGCCCGCGTCGGTGCGCAGGCGCGGTGTGAGCGTGCCGCGCGCGTCGGTCGCCGGCGCGAACGCGCTCACCACCAGCGACAGCGGCGCCACCACCTCCTTACCGTCCCAGGCCGTGCGCATGGAGAGCGAATCCTTGCCCACCGGGATCGAGATTCCAAGCGCCGGGCAGAGCTCCAGCGCTACCGCGCGCACCGTGTCGTACAGCGCCGCGTCCTCGCCCGGATAGCCGGCGGCCGCCATCCAGTTGGCCGAGAGCTTCACGCTGGCGAGCCGCTCGATTCGCGCCGCGGCCAGGTTGGTGATCGCCTCGCCCACCGCCATGCGGCCCGAGGCCGGGGCGTCGATCAGCGCGATCGGCGCGCGTTCGCCGATTGCGTAGGCCTCGCCCGCGTAGCCCTCGTAGTCGAGCAGCGTGACCGCGCAGTCGGCCACCGGCACCTGCCAGGGACCCACCAGCGGATCGCGCGCGCACAACCCGCCCACCGTGCGGTCGCCGATAGAGATCAGGAACATCTTGCTTGCCACCGATGGATGGCGCAGCACGCGCAGCGCGGCCTCCCCGAGCTCGATGCCGTCGAGCGCAAAGGGCTCGCAGGCCGGTGCGAGTCGCTTCACGTCGCGCAGCATCTTGGGCGGCTTGCCCAGGATCACCTCCAGGTCGACGTCGACCACGTCTGCTTTCAGCAGCGGGTCGGCGACGCGCAGCCGGCCGTCGGCGGTCGCGGCGCCGAGCACCGCGAACGGGCAGCGCTCGCGCTCGGCCAGGGCGCGGAAGCGCGCGAGCGACTCGGGCGCGAGCGCGAGCACGTAGCGCTCCTGCGCCTCGTTGCACCAGATCTCGCGCGGCGACATGCCCGAGTCCTCCGACGGCGCGGCGCGCAGGTCGAGCCGCGCGCCGCGGCCGGCCGAGTGCACGATCTCGGGCAGCGCGTTCGACAGCCCGCCGGCGCCCACGTCGTGAATCGACAGGATCGGGTTGTCGGCGCCGAGCTGCCAGCAGCGGTCGATCACCTCCTGCGCCCGACGCTCGATCTCGGCGTTGCCGCGCTGCACCGAGTCGAAGTCCAGGTCGGCGGTGTTGGCGCCGGCGCCCATCGACGAGGCGGCGCCGCCACCCATACCGATCAGCATCCCGGGACCGCCCAGCTGCACCAGCAGCGTTCCCTCGGGCAGCGGCGACTTTTCCGTGTGCGCGGCGCAAATGTTGCCGATTCCGCCCGCGAGCATGATCGGCTTGTGGTAGCCGCGCGGCACCCCTCCTGCCTTGAGCTCGAAGCTGCGGAAATAGCCCGCCAGGTTGGGCCGGCCGAACTCGTTGTTGAACGAGGCCGCGCCGATCGGCCCCTCGAGCATGATCTCGAGCGCCGAGACGATGCGTCCGGGCTTGCCCGGGTCGTCGCCCTCCCAGGGCTGCAGCGCGCCGGGAATGCGCAGAGCCGACACCGAGTAGCCGACCAGGCCCGCCTTGGGCCGCGCGCCGCGTCCGGTCGCGCCCTCGTCGCGGATCTCGCCGCCGGCGCCAGTCGCCGCGCCCGGGAAGGGCGAGATCGCGGTCGGGTGGTTATGCGTCTCGCACTTGATGACCGCGTGCGTGAACTCCAGGTTGTTCCCGTATACGTTTCCGGTCGGATAGAAGCGCTTCGCCTGCCGGCCCTCGATCACGGCCGCGTTGTCGGCGTAGGCGACGATCGTGCCCTGCGGGTTCGCGGCGTGCGTGTGCCGGATCATGCCGAACAGGGACTGCGGCTGCTTCTCGCCGTCGATGATCCAGTCGGCGTTGAAGATCTTGTGCCGGCAGTGCTCCGAGTTGGCCTGCGCGAACATCGTCAGCTCCGCGTCGGTCGGATCGCGCCCGAGCGCATCGAAGGCCGCGCGCAGGTAGTCGATCTCGTCCTCGGACAGCGCGAGCCCGAGCCGCTGGTTGGCCTCGCGCAGCGCGCCGCGCGCGACGCGCTCGAGCGGCCGCGGCGCGACGTGGCGGAAAAGCTGCTCGGCGTCGTCGAGCGAGGCCAGCACGGTCTCGGTCATGCGGTCGTGCAGCGGCGCGGCGAGCGCGTCGCGCTCGGCGCGCCCTTCTATCTCGAGCGTGTAGGCCAGGCCGCGCTCGATCCGCAGCACCTCGGCCAGGCCGCAATTGCGCGCGATGTCGGTCGCCTTGGACGACCAGGGCGAAATCGTTCCCAGGCGCGGCACCGCCAGGAAAAGGTCGCCGCGCGCCGGCTCGGCCGGCGCGGGCTCGCCGTAGCGCAGCAGCCGCTCGAGCAGCGCACGCTGGTCGGGGCCCGGCGGCGCCGCCGCTTCGACGAAATGCCAGTACTCAGCGCGCACGCCGCGCACCCCGGGGTGAACCTGTTGCAATGATGCAAGGAGCTTCGCGAGTCGGAACTCCGACAGCGCGCGCGCGCCGCGGAGCTTGAGGATCGTTGCCATCCGCTACTTCTTTACCTCCGGCTGCTTCACCGTTCCCGCCAGGTTGATCGTCGAGCGCAGGATCTGGCCCGCCGTCTTGACGTCGGCTACGATGCGCCCGGACAGTTGGCCCGCGGGCGCAATGTCGACGATCGCGCCGGCGTTGAGCGCGCCGGCGGCGATGTTGACGTCGCGCAGCTTGACCGCGCCCTTGTCGTAGCTGCCCTTGCCGCTCAGCTCGGCGAACAGAGTCGTGCCCTGTGTCTCCTTGCCCGCGGTGCGGATCGCGCGAGAGAGGTCGAAGCTGCCGAGCACGCCCTTGCTGACCGTGAAGCCGCCGTCGATGCGGGCGCCGACGCCGAGCTTGGCCGGAACCGCGCCCTGCATCACGTAGCTGCCGCTGCCGGTCGCCTTGCCGTCCGACAGCAGCGCCGGCGCGAACACCGCCGCATTGACGTTCTTGAACTTGAGCGTTCCCTCGACGCGCCACGACGGGCCCCAGCTGAACTGCGCCGTTCCCACCAGCGTGCCGTCGAGCAGCGAACCGTCCCACTCGCTCAGCGTCATGCCCTCGGGCGTCGCGCTGCCCTTGAGCGAGAAGTCGGTCAGCGTGACCTGGGGCGCGAACGGCAGCGTCAGGCTGGCGGCGCTGCCCTCGAGCGCCAGTTGTCCGTCGTCGGGCACCAGCTTGACCTCCAGCTTGTCGGGCCCGTTCAGCACCAGCGACTTGAGCGCGCCGTTGCCTGCCAGCACCGCATCGGCGTCGAACGCGGGAAGCGCGAGCGGGCCGCGTAGCCTGAGTTCCTTCGCCTCGACGCGCGCGACGCTGAACCTGGGGCTCGTGAGCCTGCCGAGCAGAACGCCGCCTAGCTCGCTCTCCGGCACCAGCGCGCCGATCAGCTCGACCCGGCCCAGTACCTTCTTGTCGCTGAACAGCGAGCCGAGCGTGGGGAAGACCCGCACCGTGCCGATCACGATGTCGCCGATGCGTACGCCCTCGAATCTCATCTCCGGCCCGTTGACCAGCGACATGTGGGCCGCGCCGATCTTGACCTTGCGGCCGAACGCGGCGCTGGCGACCTTGGCGTACTGGCCGGTCTCGACCGGTACCACGTGCACCGCGGCCACGCCCAAGACCAGCGCGAGCAGCAGCGTGACGGCGATCGGCTTGCCCCATTTGCGACGGCGCCGGATCTTGATCGGTCCGATGTCGGCATCGGCCGCCTTCTTCCTGCGCTTCGCCTCGCGCTCGCGCTCGCGCTGAGCCTTGAGCGCCTCCTTGGTGAGCGCCTGCTCATCGCGCTTGACCTCGTCCATGTCGAGGTCGTCGTCGCGCACTACGACGTCGTCGTCCACCACTTTGGCCGGCGCGGCCGGGCGATGCGGCAGGCTGTCCGGATCGACCTTGCGCCGCAGCTTGGCCGTCTCCCAGTCGCCCTTGATCTTGTAGGCGCGCACCGGGCGGGTGATGTTCTTCAGCTTCTGCTGGCCGAGATCCTCGATCGTATAGGTGACCTTGTCCCGGATCTGGTCGTACACCACGCCCGCGATGCAGATGCCGCCCTTGTCGGCGAGTCCCTCCAGGCGCGCGGCCACGTTCACGCCGTCGCCATAGACGTCGTTATCCTCGCCGATGATGTCGCCCAGGTTGATGCCCATGCGGAACGCGATCTGGCGCGTGGGCGGAACATCCGCCTCTTCGTTCGCCACCGCGGTCTGCACCTGGACCGCGAAGCGCACCGCGTCGACCACGCTCGGGAACTCGATCAGCATTCCGTCGCCCGCGGTCTTGACGATGCGGCCGTCGTGCTCATCGACCTTGGGCTGGATGAGCTCGCGCATGATGCGCTTGAAGCGCGTCAGCGTGCCTTCCTCGTCAATTCCCATCAGGCGGCTGTAGCCCGCCACGTCGGCGGCGACGATCGCGGCCAGGCGGCGCTTGGCGCGGCTGTCCGAGGTGGTATCCACCACATTGCGCGCTTCCGCTTCCTCCAGCTCGCGCGCGCGCCGCTCGTGCTCGCGCCGGGCGCGCTCCTCGTCCTCGCGCTGCTTGCGCTCCTGCTCCTCGCCCTGGGCGCGCGCCTGCTGCTCGCGCCTGGCGCGCTCGGTCTGCTCCTTCTCCTTGCGCGCGGCCTCCTCCTTGGCCTTGCTCTCGGCGTCGTCGCGCTCGGAGAAATTGTCCAGGTCGGCCAGCAACGAGTCGGCGAACTTCTCGCCGCTCGGCGCCGCGGCCTTGGCTTGTTCCTCCTCCCTGCGACGTGCGGCCTCCTCTTCCTCGCGCCGCTTGCGGGCCTCCTCCTCTTCCTTGCGGCGCCGCGCCTCGGCCTCTTCGCGCTGCCTGCGCGCCTCTTGCTCTTCCTTGCGCTTGCGCGCCTCCTCCTCTTCGCGCGCCTTGCGCTCCGCCTCTTCCTTGCGCTTGCGCTCTTCCTCTTCCTTGCGCTTGCGCGCCTCCTCTTCTTCGCGCGCCTTGCGCTCCGCCTCTTCCTTGCGCTTGCGCGCCTCCTCCTCTTCGCGCGCCTTGCGCTCCGCCTCTTCCTTGCGCTTGCGCTCTTCCTCTTCCTTGCGCTTGCGCGCCTCCTCTTCTTCGCGCGCCTTGCGCTCCGCCTCCTCCTTGCGCTTGCGCTCTTCCTCTTCCTTGCGCTTGCGCTCCTCCTCTTCCTTGCGCTTGCGCGCTTCCTCTTCTTCCCGCGCCTTGCGTTCGGCCTCTTCCTTGCGCTTGCGTTCTTCCTCTTCCTTGCGCTTACGCTCTTCCTCTTCCTTGCGCTTGCGCGCCTCCTCTTCTTCCCGTGCCTTGCGCTCGGCCTCTTCCTTGCGCTTGCGCTCTTCCTCTTCCTTGCGCTTGCGCGCCTCCTCCTCTTCGCGCGCCTTGCGCGCCTGTTCCTCCCTGCGCTTGCGCTCTTCCTCCTCCTTGCGCTGGCGCAACTCCGCCTCGGCCTTCTCTTTCGCCTCGGCTTCGGCTCTCAGCTTATCGGCCTTCGCCTTCTCCTCCGCCGCGACGCGCAGCGCGGTCTGCTGTGCGGCCCTGAGCTTCGCCTCGCCCTCGGCGCGCTCCTTCGCTTCGGCTTCCTCCCGCGAGCGCACGCTCGCGGACTCGCGTGCGCGGGCCTCGGCTTCCGCCTTGGCTTTCTTCTCGGCCTCGGCCTTGGCCTTCGCTTCCGCCGCCTGGCGCGCCTTGTAGCTGAGCGACTCCTCCTGCGCGCGGCGTTCGGCCTCCGCGCGCGCCTTCGCCGCGAGGTCGACGGTCGGCCCCTTCGGCACCGACGGCGGGGCCGGCACGGGGGTAAACACGCCGGTGAAGTCGAGGTCCGACACCACGTCCATCGGCTTGCTAGGCGGCGGCGCGCTCGGCCTGGTCGAAGTCGGCGCGGACGTTACTCCGGAAGACGCTTCGCGGATGTAGCCTTCGCGCTCGAGGCGATCGATCAGCTGGTCGAACCTGGTTTGCGGGGTCTTCTCGAATTTCTTGTACAGCGCGCCGACGTTCGACTTGCCGTCGATCGCCGACAGCACCGCGCGATCGGCGCGCGACAGGTTGCTCGTCTTGCCGGAAGCCTCCTGCACGCCCTTTCCGGTCTTCGAGTAGATCGCTGTCGGGTTCATGTGCTCATTGGTGTTATCCCGGCGTCTATTATAAGCAGATGCCCCGGCTAAGCCCCGTAGCCGCCGCCGCCGGGCGTCTCGACCACGAAGACGTCCCCCGCCCCCATCTCAACCTGGTCGAAGGGCCCCAGCTCGAGGCTCGAGCCGTCGGCCCGCAGCACGCTGTTGCGCCCGGGCTGCCCCGGCCCGCCGCCGGCCATGCCGTGCGGCCGGACCAGGCGGTGCCCCGACAGGATCGCCGCGGTCATCGGCTCGAGGAAGCGCACCCGGCGCAGCGCGCCGTCGCCGCCGCGCCAGCGGCCGTGTCCGCCCGAGCCGCGCCGGATCTCGAAGCTCTCCAGCCGTACCGGAAAGCGCCATTCGAGCACCTCCGGATCGGTCAGGCGCGAGTTGGTCATGTGAGTCTGCACCACGTCGGTGCCGTCGAAGCCCGGGCCGGCGCCGGAGCCGCCGCCCACGGTCTCGTAATATTGGTAGCGCGCATCGCCGAACGTGAAATTGTTCATGGTGCCCTGCGCCGCGGCCATCACGCCCAGCGCGCCGTACAGCGCGTCGGTGATGCACTGGGAGGTCTCCACGTTTCCCGCCACCACCGCCGCGGGATAGCGCGGCTTGAGCATCGAGCCCTCGGGCAGGACGACCTCGAGCGGCTTCAGGCAGCCGGCGTTGAGCGGGATGTCGTCGTTCACCAGGGTGCGGAACACGTACAGCACCGCCGCCATGCAAACCGCCGAGGGCGCGTTGAAATTGTTCGGTAGCTGCGCCGAAGTGCCGCCGAAATCGATCCTCGCGCTGCGCCGCTCGGCGCCGATGCTCACCCTGACGCGGATGACGGCCCCGTTGTCGAGCGGATACTCGAAAGCCCCGTCTTTCAGCACGCCGATCACGCGCCGCACCGACTCCTCGGCGTTGTCCTGCACGTGGCGCATGTAGGCCTGCACCACCCCGAGGCCGTACTGGGCCACCATCTCGCCGAGGGCCTGCACGCCTTTCTCGTTGGCCGCGACCTGCGCGCGCAGATCGGCGACGTTCTGCGCCGGGTTGCGCGCCGGCCAGGGCCCGGCGCTCAGCAACGCAACAGTTTCGGCCTCGCGCAGCCGCCCCTGCTCGACCAGCAGGAAGTTGTCGATCAGCACGCCCTCCTGCTCGACGCTGGTCGAGCCGGGCGGCATCGATCCGGGCGTGATGCCGCCGATATCCGCGTGGTGGCCGCGCGAGCCGACGTAGAACAGAATCTCATTCTGCGCCGCGTCGAAGACCGGCGTGACCACGGTGATGTCGGGCAGGTGCGTGCCGCCGTTGTAGGGCGCGTTCAGCATGTAGACGTCGCCCGGGCGCATGCGGTCCGCGTTCTCGCGCATCACGGCGCGCACCGATTCGCCCATCGATCCCAGGTGGACCGGCATGTGCGGCGCGTTCGCGATCAGCCCGCCGTCGGCGTCGAACAGCGCGCACGAGTAGTCGAGCCGCTCCTTGATGTTGACCGAGTAGGCGGTGTTCTGCAGCCGCGCCCCCATCTGCTCGGCGATCGACATGAACAGGTTGTTGAACAGCTCGAGCATCACTGGGTCGGCCTCGGTGCCGAGCGCGACCCGGCGCGGGCGCGGCAGGATCCGCTCCAGCACCAGGTGGCCGAGCGGGGTGACGCGCGCCCCCCAGCCGGGCTCGACCACGGTGGTCGCGTTCGCCTCGGCGATGATCGCCGGACCCTCCAGCGCGTGCCCCGGCGCGAGCGCTTCGCGCCGAAAGAGCGGCGTCGCGTGCCAGGCGCCGCCGCTGAACATGCGCACGGTCTGCGCCGCGCGCGGCGCTGCCGCGGCCTTCTCCCCCACCGGAGCCTCCGGCGGCGCGTCGCCGGCTGCCAGCGCCTCGACCGAGACTGCCTCGACGATCAGCGCGCGGCCCGGCATGAGGAAGGAGAACTGCTTGCGGTAGGCGTCCTCGAACTCGGCCGTCATCGCGCCCACGCCGCCGAGGGCAACGGCGAGCGAGGTGTCGGTGCCTTCGTACTTGAGGTGCGCGCGCCTGATCACCCGCCCCCGCGCCGCCTCGGCGCCCTGGCGCAGCAGTTCATCGCGCGCCGCATTCGCAAGGGCAGCGGCCTCTTTTTCAAGTTGAACCAGGTTGTCGTCTGAAAGATGAAGCTCTATGGACTTTTCCTTCATCGCAACCTGGTCGGCGAGGCCCATGCCGTAGGCCGACAGCACGCCCGCCAGCGGATGGATGAAAACACGCTCCATCGCCAGCGCGTCGGCCACCAGGCAGGCGTGCTGCCCGGCCGCGCCGCCGAAGCAGCAAAGCGTATATCGCGTCACGTCGTGCCCGCGCTGGACCGAAACCTGCTTGATCGCGTTGGCCATGTTGGCGACCGCGATCTGCACGAAGCCTTCCGCGACCTGCTCCGGCGAGCGCCCGTCGCCAATGATCTCGGTCAGCTCTTTGAATTTTGACTGGACAATTTCATGGTCTACCGGCTGATCGCCGTCGCCGCCGAATACGCGCGGGAAATAGCGCGGCTGGATCTTGCCCAGCATGACGTTGGCGTCGGTCACCGCCAGCGGCCCGCCGCGGCGGTAGCTCGCGGGCCCGGGGTCCGCGCCCGCCGAATCGGGCCCGACGCGGTAGCGCGCGCCGTCGAAGTGCAGGATGCTGCCGCCGCCCGCCGCCACGGTGTGGATGCTCATCATCGGCGCGCGCACCCGCACGCCCGCCACCTTGGCGTCGAAGTCGCGCTCGAACTGGCCCGCCCAGTGCGACACGTCGGTCGAGGTGCCGCCCATGTCGAAGCCGATGATGCGCTCGAAGCCCGCCGCGAGCGAAGTGCGCACCGCGCCGACGATCCCGCCCGCCGGCCCGGACAGGATCGAATCCTTGCCCTGGAAGCGGTGCGCGTCGGCCAGGCCCCCGTTCGACTGCATGAACAGCAGCCGCACCCCGCCCAGCTCGGCCGCCACGCCCGCGACGTAGCGGCGCAGGATCGGCGACAGGTAGGCGTCGACCACGGTGGTGTCGCCGCGCCCGACCAGCTTCATCAGCGGGCTGACCTGGTGCGAAACCGAGATCTGGGAAAAGCCGATCTCGGCCGCGACTCGATGAACTTCGGCTTCGTGTTCGGGAAAGCGGTACGCGTGCATGAACACGATCGCGATGCTGCGAAACCCTTCGTCGTAGGTGCTTCTCAGGTCTTCACGGGCACTTTCGATGTTCAACGGCACAACCACTTCGCCCCTGGCCCCGATGCGCTCCTCGACCTCGACCACCTTCTCGTACAGCATCTCGGGCAGCACGATGTGGCGCTCGAACAGGCGCGGGCGGTTCTGGTAGGCGATGCGCAGCGCGTCGCGAAAGCCCCGGGTGATGAACAGCGCGGTGCGCTCGCCCGTGCGCTCGAGCAGCGCATTGGTGGCGACCGTGGTGCCCATCTTCACCGCCTCGACCGTGCCCGGCGGGATCGGCTCGCCGCGCTCGAGGCCGAGAACGTGGCGCATGCCGGCCAGCGCGGCGTCGGCGTAGCGCGCCGGATCCTGCGACAGCAGCTTATGGGTCTGGAGCGTGCCGTCCGGCCGCCGCGCGACGACGTCGGTGAAGGTGCCGCCGCGGTCGATCCAGAACTGCCAGCCGCGCTCGCTCGTGTCCCGGGCCATGAGAACGCGATTCTAATCGTGATACATTGGCGCCCGCTTTTCATTCCGCGTGCCATGGACAAGATCGAAGCGGTGGTGATCGGCGCCGGGGTGGTGGGACTGGCGGTAGCGCGCGCGCTGGCGCTCGCGGGGCGCGAAGTCGTGATCCTGGAAGCCGAGGACGCGATAGGCACCCACACCAGCTCGCGCAACTCCGAGGTGATCCACGCCGGCATCTACTACCCCGCGGGCTCGCTCAAGGCTGCCAGCTGCGTCGCCGGCCGCCGGCGCCTGTACGAATACTGCGCCGCGCGCGGCGTGCCGCACCGGCGCTGCGGCAAGCTGATCGTCGCGACCGACGAAGCCCAGCGCGGCGAGCTCGAGCGTATCCGCAGCCGCGCGCACACCAACGGCGTGCCGGAGGTCGACTTCGTGACCCGCGAGCAGGTTCTGGCCTGGGAGCCCGAGCTGCGCTGCGTCGCCGCGCTGCACTCGCCCTCGACCGGCATCATCGACAGCCACGCGCTCATGCTCGCCTACCTCGGCGAGGCCGAGGACCACGGCGCCATGCTCGCGCTCAGGAGCCGCCTCGAACGGGCCGAGGTGATTTCTTCGGGATTTCGCCTGACGGTAGGAGGATCCGAATCCTCGGTAGTCGAAGCAAAGTATTTGATAAACAGTGCGGGAATCACCGCGCCGAGCGTGGCGCGGCTGATCGAGGGCTATCCCGAGGCGCTCGCGCCGCGCGAGCTCTACGCCAAGGGCAACTATTATTCGCTCGCCCGCCGCGCGCCGTTCTCGCGCCTGGTGTATCCGGTGCCCGAGCCCGGCGGGCTGGGCGTGCACGTCACGCTCGATCTCGCCGGGCAGGCCCGCTTCGGGCCGGACGTCGAGTGGGTCGAGGCGATCGACTACCGGGTCGACCCCAAGCGCGCCGAACGCTTCTACGCCGCGATCCGGCGCTACTGGCCGGGGCTGCCCGACGGCGCGCTGACACCGGGCTACGCCGGCATCCGGCCCAAGATCTCCGCACCCGGCGAGCCGGCGGCGGACTTCGTGATCCAGGGCCCGCGCGAGCACGGCGTACCCGGCCTGGTCAACCTGTTCGGCATCGAGTCGCCGGGGCTCACCGCGAGCATGCCGCTCGCCGACGAGGTGCTGCAAAAGACGCAGGATTGAATTTCCTATCGTTTGCACCGACACTGGCGCGAGTGCGCCTTCAGCCCACGGGGTCAACATGATCGACTCGCGCCTGATCCTCGACCACGTCTACCAACACGAGGCCGTGCAGCCCGAGCGCGTGTTCCTGACCCAGCCCGTGGGCGGCGGCCGGGTGGCGGACTACACCTGGGCGCAGACGCTGGACCAGGCCCGGCGCATGGCCGCGCACCTGAAGTCGCTCAGCCTGCCGCGTGGCGCGCGCATCGCGATGCTGGCCAAGAACAGCGCGCATTTCTTCATCGCCGAACTGGCGATCTGGATGGCCGGCGGCACCACGGTGGCGATCTTCCCCACCGAGACCGCCGACAACGTGCGTTATGTGCTTCAGCACAGCGAAGCCAGCCTGCTGTTCATCGGCAAGCTCGACGCCTGGGCCCAGCTGCGCGGCGCTGTGCCGGCCGAGCTGCCCTGCATCGCCTTGCCGCTGGCGCCCGATTGCGGCTACGAACCCTGGGACGACATCGTCGCCCGAACGGCGCGGCTTCAGGGGCGGCCGGCACGTGCCGCCGAGGAGCTGGCGATGCTGCTGTACACCTCGGGATCCACCGGCCAACCTAAGGGCGTGATGCAGAACTTCGGCAGCATCACCGCTGTGGCCAACGGCATCCATGCCGACCAGCTGGCGCGCGATGGCGGCGTGCAGCAGGACGCGCGCGTGCTGTCATACCTGCCGCTGGCGCACTGCTTCGAGCGTGCGTGGGTGGAGTGCTTTGCGTTCATCCACGGCGGCACGCACGTCTTCTTCAGTGAATCACTGGCCACCTTCATGGCCGACCTGCAGCGTGCGCGGCCGACCTGGTTCATCTCGGTGCCGCGTCTTTGGACCAAGTTCCAGCAGGCCGTGCTGGCCCAGATGCCGGCCGCGCAACTGGACGCGGGGCTGGCCAACCCGGCCACGGCCGCTGCGGTAGGCAAGAAGGTGCTGGCCGGCCTGGGCCTGGCCGAGGTGGTGCGCGCCGGCAGCGGCTCGGCGCCGCTGCCCCCCGACCTGCTGCGCTGGTACCGCAGGCTGGGCCTGAATCTGTCCGAAGGTTATGCGATGACGGAGGATTTCGCCTACTCGCACACCGGCAACGCGGGCGACGCGTCGGTGGGCACCGTGGGCAAGCCCCTTCCCGACGTGCAGGCGCGGATCGCCGACGACGGCGAAGTGCTGGTCAAGTCACCGGGCCGCATGGTCGGCTACTACAAGATGCCGGAACTGAACGCCGAAAGTTTCACCGACGACGGCTTCTTTCGCACCGGCGACCTGGGCCGCTACGACGAACAGGGTCGGCTGGTGCTGACCGGCCGCAAGAAGGAGCTGTTCAAGACGGCCAAGGGCAAGTACGTGGCGCCGGCACCGATCGAGAACCGGCTGAACGAACACCCGATGGTCGAACTGTCGCTGGTGTCGGGCCCGGGCCAGCCGGCGGCCTACGCGGTGCTGGTGCTGGACGAGAACCTGCGACCCACGTTGGGCGACCCCGCGGTGCGCGAGCGGGTGGAGACCGAACTGACCGCACTTCTGAGCGCCGTCAACGAGGCCCTGGCCAGCCACGAGCGGCTGCAGATGCTGGTCGTGGCGCGCGAGCCTTGGAGCATCGAGGCCGGCACATTGACGCCGACGATGAAGATCAAGCGCGCCCGCATCGAAGCCGAGGTAGCGCCAGTGGTGGACCGCTGGTACCTGTCGGCGGCCCCGGTGGTCTGGGCCTGAATGACGATCGAGCATTTCGACGTCCTGATCGTCGGCGCGGGGCTGTCGGGCATCGGCGCGGGCTACCACCTGCAGACCCGCTGCCGCGGCAGGACCTACGCCATTCTGGAGGGCCGCGACGCGATCGGCGGCACCTGGGACCTGTTCCGCTACCCCGGCATCCGCTCCGATTCCGACATGTATACGCTCGGCTATTCGTTCCGACCATGGGAGGAAGCCAACGCGATCGCGGACGGACCGTCGATTCTCAAGTACGTGCGGGACACCGCGCGCGAGCACGGCATCGAGCGCCGCATCCGTTTCGGCCACCAGGTCAAGCGTGCCTCGTGGTCGTCGCAGGACGCGCGCTGGACCGTTGCGGCCGAGCACGGCGACGGGGAGGAGGCGGTGCAGTTCAGCTGCAACTTCCTGTTCCTGTGCGGCGGCTATTACAAGTACTCGGAGGGCTATACGCCCGATTTCCCCGGCGCGGAGCGCTTCGCCGGACGCATCGTGCACCCGCAGAGATGGACCGACGACATCGACTACGCCGGCAAGCGCGTGATCGTGATCGGCAGCGGCGCGACCGCGGTCACCCTGGTGCCGGAACTGGCGAAGAAGGCTGCGCACGTGACCATGCTGCAGCGTTCCCCCACCTGGGTCGTCGCGCGTCCGGCGAAAGACGAAGGGGCGATCAAACTGCGCAAATGGCTGCCGCCGATGCTCGCCTACGGCGTCACGCGCTGGAAGCGCGTCCTGCTGCAGCAGTATTTCTTCAACCTGTGCCGGCGCAACCCGGCGCGCGCCAGGCGGCTGATCCTGGGCGGGGTGCGCGCCTATCTCGGACCCGACTACGACGTCGAGCGGCACTTCACGCCGCGCTACAACCCCTGGGAGCAGCGGCTGTGCCTGGTGCCCGACGCGGACCTGTTCAAGGCGATCAGGAGCAAGAAGGCGTCGGTGGTCACCGACCGGATCGAGACCTTCACCGAGACCAGCATCAGGCTCGCGTCGGGCGCGCAGCTCGAAGCCGACCTGATCGTCACCGCCACCGGACTGAACCTGGAAGTGCTGAGCGGCCTCCGGCTCACGGTCGACGGCGAGCGCATCGATCCGTCCAGGACCTACAACTACAAGGGCCTAATGTACAGCGGGGTGCCGAACCTCGCCTCCTCGTTCGGCTACACCAACGCGTCGTGGACGCTGAAGTGCGACCTGACCTGCGAATACGTCTGCCGCCTGCTCAATCACATGCACAAGCACGGCTACCTGCAGTGCACGCCGCGCAACGCCGACGCCGATCTCGCCGCCGAGCCCTGGGTCGATTTCTCCTCGGGCTATATCCAGCGCTCGCTGCACCTGTTTCCAAAGCAGGGCTCCAAGCCGCCCTGGAAGCTGCACCAGAATTACGCGCGCGACATCATGACGCTGCGCTTCGGCCGCATCGACGACGGCAAAATGGAGTTCTCCACATGATGAACGAGTTTGCGGGCAAGGTGGCGGTGGTGACGGGCGCGGCGAGCGGCATCGGGCTCGCGCTGGCGACGCGCTTCGCGCAGGCAGGCATGAAAGTCATCCTGGCCGACATCGAGCGCGGACCGCTGGAGGCGGCGCGGGCGGCGATCGAGGCGCAGGGCGGAACGGCCATCGCGCTGCGCACCGACGTGATGCGCGAGCAGGACGTCGAGCGCCTCGCCGATGCGGCGTTCGACGCCTGGGGCAAGGTGCACATTCTGTGCAACAACGCGGGCGTGAGCGGCGGCGTGGGCGCCGACGGGGTCTGGAACCTGCCGCTGGAGGACTGGGACTGGGTGCTCGGGGTGAATCTTCGCGGCGTGTTGCACGGCATGCGCCATTTCGTGCCGCGCATGCTGGCACACGGCGAAGCGGGTCACATCGTCAACACCGCCTCGGTCGCCGGCCTGGTGACGGGCTCGACCGGCGCGCCGTACACGGTCTCCAAGTACGGCGTGGTGGCGCTGAGCGAGATCCTCTACAAGGACCTGAAGGCGCGCAACGCCAAGCTCTCGGTCTCGGTGCTGTGCCCCGGCTGGGTCGACACCAGGATCATCGAATCGGAGCGCAACCGCCCCGACGAGCTGAAGCCCGAGGGGCCTACCGCAGCGCCGCCCAGCCCGCAGATGCAAATGTGGCGCGAAGTGGTGCGCGGCTTGCTCAAGAACGGTTTCCGGCCGGAGACGATTGCCGGACTGGTATTCGATGCGGTCAAGAGCGACACGTTCTACATCGTGCCCGTGCAGCCCGACATCGAAGACGCTTTGGAACGCCGGCTGGAGGACATCCGGCTGCGCCGCAACCCGACGATCGTTCCGCCCGGGGCCGGACTTCAGCCGTCTGCTCCGGCCGCCTCGAGCCCGAGGTAGATGCGCCGCACCTGCGGGTCGCTGGCGAGGCGCTCGGCCGTTCCGTCGAGCACGGTGCGGCCGGTCTGCAGCACGTACGCATAGTCGGCGACCTCGAGCGCGAGCTGGATCGACTGCTCGGCGATCAGCAGCGTGAGGCCCTGGTCGTGCAGGCGGCCGAGCGTCTCGTACAGGGTCTCGACGATCGCCGGCGCGAGCCCGAGACTCGGCTCGTCGAGCAGCAGGATGCTCGGCTCGCCCATCAGCGCGCGCCCGAGCGCCAGCATCTGGCGCTCGCCGCCCGAGAGGGTGCCGGCGCGCTGCCGCCGCCGCTCCTTCAGGCGCGGAAACAGCACGTACACCCGCTCCAGCATTTCGGGGGCACGCTTGCGGTCGGCCAGCGGCGTGGTGCCCAGCCGCAGGTTCTGCTCCACGGTCTGGGCGGTAAACAGGCGCCAGCCTTCGGGCGACAGCGCAAGTCCCTTGCGCACGATGGCGTACGCCGGCAGACGCGCGATGCTCTCGCCGCGCCACTCGATCGACCCCTGGCTCGGCGCCACCAGTCCCGCGATCGCGTTCAGGGTCGTCGTCTTGCCCGCGCCATTCGAGCCCAGCAGGGCCACGATGCTGCCCGGGCGCACCTCGATCGAGACGTCGGCGACGCCGACCAGGTCGCCGTAGTGCACGGCGAGATGTTCGACCTTGAGCAGATCCATGGCGGGGCTGGGCACGATCAGGCGCGCTTGCCGTGCCGGCGCGCGTGCGAATGGCCCAGGTAGGCGTCGATCACCGCTTCGTCGTTCACCACCTCGGTCGGCGTACCGCGCGCGATCACCTTGCCCTGGTTGAACACCACCACCCGCTCGGCCAGGGTCAGGATCACTTCCATCACGTGCTCGACGATGACCAGCGTGATGCCCGAGCGATGGATCTTACGCACCAGCTCGATCGCCTGCTGGACCTCGACCGGGGTCAGCCCGGCGAGCGCCTCGTCGAGCAGCATCAGCTTCGGTCCGGTCGCCAGCACGCGCGCGATCTCGAGCCGCTTGCGCCCCGGCGTACCGAGGCTCCTCGCCTTGTGGTCGGCAAGCGCCTCCAGGCCGGTGAGCTCGAGCACGCGCGCCGCTTCCGCGCGCGCCTCGCGCACGCCGGCGTGGCGCAGGAAGGCGCCCACCATGACGTTCTCGAGGATGGTCAGATCCTCGAACGTGGCCGGCACCTGGAAGCTGCGGCCGATGCCGAGCCGGGCGTGGGTTTCGGGCGAGGCGCGCGTCACGTCGTGCTCTTCCAGCAGCACCCGTCCGCCGGTCGGCGTCAGGTCGCCCACCAGGCAATTGAAGAAGGTCGACTTTCCGGCGCCGTTGGGGCCGATCAGGCCGAGGATCTCGCCTTGCGCGATGTCGAGCGACGCGCCGGCCAGGGCGCGAAAGCCGCCGAAGTCCATCTGCACGTTTTCCGCCCTAAGCAGCACGCGAGCCCCACTTTGCGCGCAGGCGGTCCCACATCTCGAACAGTCCGCCGGGCTCGAAGCGGGCGATAAGAACGATGATCCCGCCGTAGAGAATGTAGGTCAGTCCCGTTCCGCCGCCGCCGAACAGGTTGTTGGTCTCCGTTTGCAGCGGGATCAGGATCGCCGCACCGAGCAGCGGCCCGAACAGGCGCCCGGCGCCGCCCAGCGCCGCGATCAGCACCATGTTGACCGACACCAGGATGCCGAACGCGCTGCCCGGATCGATGAAACCGAACTTGACCACGTACAGCGAGCCCGCGAGCGAGGTGAAGGTCGCGCTCAGCATGAAGGCATACAGCTTGTAGCGGCTCACCGGCACGCCCAGGCTGCGCGCCGCGCGCTCGCCGCCGCGGATCGCGCGCAGGTAGTAGCCGAAGCGGCTGCGCTGGATGGCGTAGGTCACCGCAAGCAGCGTCACCAGCACTGCGAGGAACATGTAGTAGTACGGCACCGAGCTGCGATACACCAGGTCCGACCAGCCACGCGCCGTCGCCGGGCCGGTGAGGCCGATCGCGGCGCCGACGAAATCCCAGTTGCTCACCACGATACGGATCAACTCCGCCACCGCGATGGTCGCCATGCTGAAATAGTGCCCGCTCAGGCGCAGGGTCGGAATCCCGATCACTACCGCGATGACAAGGCTGACCGCGATGCCCGCGGGAAAGCCGAACAGCGGGCTCACCTGCCAGAGCTTGTAGAACAGCAGCGGCATGTAGGCGCCGGCGCCGAAAAACACCGCGTTGCCGACCGAGACCTGCCCCGCGAAGCCGCCGATCAGGTTCCAGGCCGAGGCCGAGATCGCCGCCAGCAGCACCAGCGAGCCGAGCTGCTCGTAGTACGGGTTGTCGAAGCTGAGCGGAAACAGCAGCAGTACCGCCGCAAGCGCGACCCAGCCGGCATGGCGCATCAGGCTTTCCCCATCAGGCCGTGCGGCCTGACCCAGAGCACCAGCACGAACAGCGCGTAGACGAACACGTCCTGGTACACCGGCCCGACGTAAAACGCCGAGAGCGATTCGATCAGCCCGATGATCAGGCCCGCGATCATCGCCCCCGGCACGCTGCCGAAGCCGCCGAAGGTCACCACCACGAAGGCGATCAGGCCGAGCGATTCACCGACCGTCGCGGAGATCGGAAAGAAGGTCGCGATCAGGGCGCCGGCGATGCCCGCGCTCGCGCCCGAGAGACCCCAGGCGATGGCCTGCATGCGATCGGGCCGGATTCCCATCAGCATCGCGGCGTTGCGATCCTCGGCCACCGCCAGGATCCGGCTGCCGAGCATGGTGCGGGTCAGCAGCAGGTGCAGGCCGATGGTGACCGCCAGCGCGGCCACCCCCGCCACCAGCTTGGGCGCGCTGAGGAGAATCCCGCCGACGTTCAGGCTCGGGCCGAGGATCCCGTCGGGCAAGCTGACGAAATTCGCGCCGAAGGCCCAGAACGCCGCGTAGCGCAGCACCAGCAGCAGGCCGAAGGTGGACAGGATCTGGGCCAGCATCGGCCCGCGCACGACGTGCCGGATCAGCGCCAGGTAAATCAGGACGCCGAGCATGAACAGAACCACCGCGGCCGCGGCGCTGAAGCTGGCGACACCGAAATGCGCCAGGGTGAAGGCCCAGAAGGCGACGTACATGCCGAGCATGACCAGCTCGCCGTGGGCGAAGTTGATCACGTTCATCATGCCCCACACCAGCGTGAGGCCGGAGGAGAACAGGGCGTAGACGGCCCCGATGAGGAGGCCGGCTACGATCACCTGCAGCAGAATCATCACGCTGTGCGACCCACAGCGGATGGCGCGTCTTCGCCCCTATTTCCAGCCCTTGAAGGGATAGATCAGCGGGTGCTGCGCCGCCTCGGCCGGCCACACCGCGAGGTATTGCTTGCCGATCAGCTGGATGAGGTAGGTCGCCGCCAGCGTGTTCTGCCCGGTTGAGTCAAACTTCACGCCACGGTAGCCCATCATCAGCTGGCTGGGCTTGAGGTCGGTCGCCTGCAGCGCCTTCCTGATCGCCTCGGGCTTGGTCGAGCCGGCGCGGTTGATCGCGTCCATCAGCGTGAACGCGGCCTGCATGTCGCGCCCGCTGGTGTCGTCGAGGTCGCGCCCGGTCTTGGCCTTGTACATCTCGTTAATGCGCCAGGTGGTGCTGTCCTTGGCGCCGATGTTCCAGGCGCTGCGGTTGAGAGCGCCCTGGGCCAGATTGCCGACCGCGCTGATGAAGGCCGGATCCGAAAAGCCCGAGTCATCGCCGATCACGAACTTCGGCAGGTAGTCCAGGCTCTTCATCGTCTTCATGTACAGGATCGAATCCGAGGTGTACGCGATGAACACGATCGCGTCGGGATTCTTCTGCTTGAGCTGCAGCACCTGAGCCGAGACGTCGGCACCGTTCGCGTTGTAGGAGATATCCGCCACGACGTCGATGCCATGCGCCTTGGCGGCGGCCTGCACTGTGCCCGCGACCGAGGTGCCGTAGTCGGTGTTCTCGTGCACGATCGCGACGGTGCTCGCCGGATGACCGGCCTTTTTCAGGTCAGTGAGGAAATCCATGTAGTTGTTGGCGAAGTCGCTCGCGATCGGCGTGGTGCGGAAGGTCCACTTGAAGCCGCGGCCGGTGATGTTGGCGGCCACCGAATCGCCGACCACGAATGGAATGCCGTAGCGCTCGGCCACCGCCGTTGCGGTGAGAGAAACGGAGGAATGGTAGCTGCCGAGCATGGCAGCGACTTTCTCCTGGGTGATCAGGCGCAGCGTCTGACTCTGGCCTTCGCTCGGATTGCCCTGATGGTCCGCAACGATGAGCCGGACCTTGGCGCCCCCCAGGTTGGGCAGGCCCGCGCCCGCGGCCAGAGGCAGGCTGTTCAGCTCGGGGTGGGGCTCGTTCACGATCTGCGCCGCGAGCTCCATCGCCGCGACCGCGGCCTTGCCGGCGCTCGCGGAGTTGCCCGACAGCGGCCAGATCGCGCCGATCTTGACGTCGTCGGCGGCCAGCGCGGCTGCGCTCACGCCGAGTGCGGCCAGAATGGTCGCCGATAAAAGCAGCTTTTTCATTTTTCAGTCTCCTCCTGAGGGCTTGTTGGCGTAAGCGGATTCCGCAACGCGGGCACGACCTATAACATATAGTGGCTGATTCTGAGAGAAGACGTCCAAGCGTGTCAATCAGTCGGCCGATCTACACCACCGAAGAGATTCGCCGCATCGAGCGGGCGGCAGGCGACGCCTCGCCGCCGCTGATGCAGCGCGCCGGCGAGGCCGCCGCCGAACTCGCCGCGCGCCTCGCGGGCGAGCGCGGCAAGGATGTGCTGGTGCTCGCCGGCCCGGGCAACAATGGCGGCGACGCGCGCATCGCCGCCGAGCGACTGAAAGCGATGTTCTTCCGCGTCACGGTCGCGGGCGCGCCCGGCGAGATCCCCGCCGGCCGCAGCTGGGCGCTTGTGATCGACGGCCTGTTCGGCATCGGCCTCGCGCGCGCGCTCGAAGGCGACTACGCCAAGCTCGCGGCCTGGGCCGGCGCACAGCCCTGCCCGGTGCTCGCGCTCGACGTGCCGAGCGGAATCGAGTCCGACACCGGGCGCGTGCTCGGCTGCGCGGTGCGCGCCACGCACACGCTGAGCTTCATCGGGCTCAAGCCCGGACTGCTCACGCTGGACGGCCCGGACCACTGCGGCGAAGTGAGCGTGGCGGACCTGGGGCTGGACGCGCGCGCGCTCGCCGCGCCCGGCGGCTGGGTCGCGGGGCCGGAGCTGTTCCCCTCCGCGCTCGCGCCGCGCCCGCGCAACTTCCACAAAGGCATGGCCGGATCGGTCGCGATCCTCGGCGGCGCCGACGGCATGGTCGGCGCGGCGCTGCTCGCCGGACGCGCCGCGCTCGGGCTGGGCGCAGGGCGCGTCTACTGCGGCCTGCTCGCGCACGAGGCGCTCGCGCTCGACCCGGTGGCGCCCGAGCTGATGCTGCGCCATCCCGACGAAGCGCTCGGACTCGACGTCGACGCGTTCGTGGTCGGCACGGGCCTGGGCCGGAGCGAACGCGCCGAGACGCTGGTCGGCGCCGCGATCGCGAGCGACCTGCCCTGCGTGCTCGACGCCGACGCGCTCAACCTGATCTCCGAGAGCGAAGATCTGCGCCGCGCCTGCGCGCGCCGCCGCGCCGAGACCTTGCTCACGCCGCACCCGGCGGAGGCGGCCCGGCTGCTCGTGACTCGCACCGCCGAGGTGCAGGACAACCGCCTGGCGGCGGCGCGCAACGTCTCGGCCAACCTGAAGGCGCACGCGCTGCTCAAAGGCAACGGCAGCGTGATCGTCGCGCGCGACGGCCACTTCTTCATCAACGCTTCGGGCAACCCGGGCATGGCGAGCGCCGGCATGGGCGACGTGCTGTCCGGCATCCTCGGCGCGCTGCTGGCGCAGGGCCTGCCGGGCGAAGCCGCGCTGGTGCTCGGCACGCACCTGCACGGCTGCGCGGCCGACGCGCTCGTCGCGCAGGGACAGGGGCCGGTGGGGCTGCGCGCCGGCGAGCTGATCGAGCCCGCGCGCCGGATCTGGAATGGCTGGCTAGGGCGCGGCCGCTAACGGCTGCTTGGCGCACAGCGCCTGCAGCGCGCGCACCGTGCGCCAGTTGCGCGTCGTGGCCCTGGCGCCGAGCGCCTTCTCGAAGTAGGCGTTGTTCAAACCGCTCTTGCCGTATCCGTTCGGGCAGTACAGGTACACCACCCGTCCCACCAGCGCCGCCTTCTCGCCTTCCTGCAGCGGCAGCTGCTGCTCGGCGAACAGCGTCTCCGGCACGTGGCGGAACAGGAACGTCGCATGATACAGGCTGCCCGCCTTCGCCGCGCGCGGCGCGAGCGGATTCGCGCGCACGATCTCGTCGAACTCCTTGGCCGGCAGCACCAGCACGTTCGCTTCCTGGCCGAAGTCCGCCGCGAGCTTCGCCTCGAGCGCATCCGCGAGCGCGTGCGAGTCCTCCTGCGTGGAGGAGAACACCAGGTTGCCGCTTTGCAGGTAGCTGACCACGCCGGTCAGCCCCAGCGCCTCGAAGCTCGCGCGCAGCGCGTCGCCGCCGATGCGCTTGCGGCCGCCGACATTCACCGCGCGCAGCAAGGCGACGAACGCCGTCATGCGCGCGCCCCGGCGAGCGTGCGACGCAAACAATTGACGTGATTCGTAGCGGACATTTTGTCTCGTTGATTCATCGATTTATGCCGACTGCCGGCGCGAGACAAGCCAGAGCGCTTCAGCCTTCCCCACTGCGAACATACCACCATCGAGAGCCATGCGCCGCCCGACGCTCGAACCTGCTGCAAGCACTTCGTCAGCGAGCTACGGCCGCGGGCGCGCTACCACTTCTTATATGGCAGGAACTTGCCCGACATGGTGACCTTCACCCGGTCGCCCTTCGGATCCTTCTCCTTGTCGACTTCGAGCGTGAAGTCGATCGCGCTCATGATCCCGTCGCCGAACTTCTCGTGAATCACCGCCTTCATCGGCATGCCGTACACCTGCATGATCTCGTAGAAGCGGTAGATCAGCGGATCGGTCGGCACCACCGGCCCCAGCCCCTTGCACGGAAACTCCGTCAGCGCAGCCGCCACGTCCGGCCCCAGCCCGAGCGCCGAGGCAAGCTTCTTCGCCTCCTCCGGCGAAGCCTGCGCCTGGCGGTAGAACAGCGCCGCGATCCACACCTCGTCGCGCCCCAGCGCCTTCTCGAGCTTGGCGAAGCTCAGGCCCTTTTTCTTCTTCGCCGCGAACAGCTTTTCGGTGACCTCGGAAGTCGTCATGACACACTCCTTTCCCAATTAAACGATCTACTTTGCAACGGTTGCGCGCGTCGCCCACACCCTGGCGGTCAACGAAATAGTTCCATTTGCCGTAACCGGCATGCGCTCTCGTATCCGATCCCGCAGGCGCGCTCTCGCAGGTTCGTCGAGGGACATGGCATACGCCGGGGCCGGCCCCTGGCCACCGAGGAAGGGCTTCCAGTAGTCGTCGAAATCCGCGAACTCCGTCGCGATGTCGATGGGCGTCAGCTCGACTCCCTCGAGTCCAGCGCCAGCGAAGAGCTTCTTGAGCGGCTCCGGGCGGCAGAGCGGGAACCGGACGCCTTCGTCCAGGGTCGAAGCGTCCGGATTGAGTTCCACCGCGGCATCCCAGAACAACCGCATCAGCTCCATCCTTCCGGCGTAATCCCAGACATATGCCGCGATCACGCCATCCTTGCATGTCACCCGCGCCATCTCGGCAAGCGCGGCGCGCGGGTCCGGAACGAAATTCAGCATCAATCCCGAGACCACCACGTCGACCGATCCATCCGCGAGCGGGATCGCCGTCGCGCTGCCCTGGTGAAGCGCCGCGCGGCCCGCCAGATTCTCCGCAGCAGTCTTGAGAAATCCCTCCGAAGGCTCGACGCCAGTGACGGCAGAGGGCGAGCAGGAGTCCACGATCGCCGCGCACAGCGCCCCCGTGCCGCATCCCACGTCGAGCCAACTCCGGCCGGCCGGAATTCCCAACCAGGAGAGAAACGCCGGTGCGACTCGGCGACTCCAGCGGCCAACGTATTGCTCATAGGGACTTCCGCGCTCCCAGGTGTCGGACACTTGCTTATTGGCCATTGCCAAGTCTCCTATGCGTCCTTCGATGCCCGACTCTTGAGCGGTGAACGAAATTTCCTTCTGTCGCCGGCGACCTTGCGGCGGATGATGCAATCCTCCACATGGTCATTGATAAGCCCCATTGCCTGCATGAAAGCATAAACAGTTGTTGGCCCAACAAACTTCCAGCCTAGCTTCTTCAGCGCCTTTGATAGCGCGACGGACTCGGGAGATGTTGAGGCGGTCTGCGGCGCGGCCGCAGTTTGCGGCACAGGCTCATACCGCCAAACGAAGGCGGCGAGAGAGCCTTCTTTCCTGGCCAGCTCAACGGCACGTTGCGCGTTATTGATGACTGCTTCGATCTTTCCCCGGTGCCTGACTATGCCTTTGTCTTGCAGCAGGCGATCCACGTCCCTCGCGGTAAATTTTGCGATCTTGTTGTAATTGAATTTCCGGAATGCCTTGCGAAAATTCCCGCGCTTGGCAAGTATGGTGCGCCAGCTGAGACCCGACTGGAATCCTTCGAGACTGAGTTTCTCGAAGAGCCTGAAATCATCGTCTTCCGGGAAGCCCCATTCTTTGTCGTGATAATCAAGAAACTCCGGCGCGGCCGCGCACCAACGACAACGGGGTTTTCCGTCAGGGCGGACAATAGTTTGGCTCATCCGCGCTTACCTCGCTGCGCAATCAAAAGATTCAGCTGTGCTCGAAAGCTTGCGCGCAATGTCCTTTCGGAGATCGTTCCAAGGCCGCGTCAATCCGCACTCATCCCACAAAGATACGACCGCGCCCTCGTCGCCAGGCTGATAAGCGCGCATGTCCATGAATGACCGAGGCTTCGAGCGCAGCGAGCCTACTGCTTGCAGTCTCCGACCCGCTCGGCGTCGATGGTCTCGCGGTGGCCGGCGCGCCGCAGGTCGATCCAGACCGACTGCATGGAGGCGGCGTTGACGTTGAGCTTGGTGACGCCCTTGCGCACGCGCCGCGCGCCGTCGTCGCTCGCGCGGTCGGCGGGGCAGTCGACGGTCACGTTGGTGGTGCGCGGCACGTGGCTGTCCACGCGCACGCTGCAGCCGAGCTTCTCGCTCTCGTGCGCCGCGGCGATGGCGGCGGCGACCCGATCGAGCGGGTTGCCGCACATCCTGCTTTGGTGCGGCTCGCCGTTGAGCTTGCTCTTGAGCACCCATTCGCCGCGCTGGACGGCGGGCAGATCGGCGCGCGCGAGCGAGGCCGCGGCGAGCAGAACGGCGGGGAGTAGGCGGAATCTCATTTCGGGTTCCTGCGTTGCTTCGATTTTTCGCCAATAATAGGCGATATTCCGGGCAGCCACATTCAATGGACCAGACATCTTCCAACGCGGAGTCGCTCGACGGCGAGCTCACCGCCGCCTACCTCTACCGCGTGATCGCGGCAAACGAGCAGGAGCCGCGCCGGCGGCGCCTGTTCGAGGAGCTCGCGCGCGACGCCGAGTCGCAGGCCGAGCACTGGCGCGCCGCGCTCGCGGCCGAGGGCGCGCTGGTCGCGGCCTTCAAGCCCGCGCTGCGCGCGCGCCTGGTCGCGGCCCTGGTGCGGCTGCTCGGCGCGCGGCGCCTGACCCACGCGCTCACGGCGATGAAGGTGCGCGGCATGTCGGTCTACCGCGACGGCGGCCCGCTGGCCGCGCCGCGCAGCCCCGGCGCGCTGCCCTCCGAGCACGACGAGGTGGGCGAGAAGCACCAGGGCGGCACGGCCCCCGGCGGCGGCGGCAGCCTGCGCGCGGCGGTGTTCGGGGTCAACGACGGGCTGGTGTCGAACGCGAGCCTGATCCTCGGCGTCGCCGGCGCCGGCGCCGACAACGCAACCGTGCTGCTGGCGGGCATCGCCGGGCTGCTCGCGGGCGCGTTCTCGATGGCCGCGGGCGAGTACGTCTCGATGCGCTCGCAGCGCGAGATGTTCGAATACCAGATCGCGCTCGAAAAAGCCGAGCTCGAGGCCTACCCCGAGGAGGAAGCCGAGGAGCTCGCGCTGATTTTCGAGGCGCGCGGCATGGCGGCGGACGAGGCGCGCCAGTACGCGGCGCAGCTGATCGCCGATCCCAAGCGCGCGCTCGAGACGCTGACGCGCGAGGAACTCGGGCTCAACCCGGGCGAGCTCGGCTCGCCCTGGGGCGCGGCCATCTACTCCTTCCTCGCCTTCGCGCTCGGCGGCGCGATCCCGCTCGCGCCCTACCTGGTGACGCGCGGGCCGGACGCGCTCGTCGCATCGATCGTGCTGTCGGCCGCTGCGCTGTTCGCGGTGGGCGCGTCGATCAGCCTGTTCACCGGGCGCTCGGCGCTCGCGGGGGGTCTGCGCATGCTCGGCATCGGCGCCGCCGCGGGCGCGATCACCTACGCCATCGGCAGCGCGGTCGGCGTCGGGCTGTCCTGAAGCGCGCTACTGCAGCCGGTCCGGCGCGCCGCGCTCAATCTCGCCCGGGCTCGCGTCGCGCACCACCAGCACGCGGCAGGTGAACTCGAGCGCCATGCCGGCGAGCGGATGGTTGGCGTCGAGCACCACCTTGTTCTCGGCCACGTCGGTGACCAGGTAGAGCTGCGGCTCGCCGCCGTCGAACGCGTCCTCGACTTCCATCCCGACCTCGATCCCCTCGCCGTAGCGGCTGCGCGGCTCGACCCGCAGCAGCTCCGGGTCGTAGTCGCCGAAGGCTTGCTCCGGCTCGAGGTGCACGCGCACCAGCTCGCCCTCGGACCTGCCTTCGAGCGCCTGCTCGAGCGCCTCGGGCAGGCCGCCGTGGCCGCCGTGCAGGTAGACCAGCGCATCGCCCGCCGCGTGCAGCAGCGCGCCCTGCGCGTCGTGCAGCTCGACGGTCATCGACACCACCTTGTTGCGCTCGATCGAGTCCAGGGCTCAGGCCTTGAGCTTGCGCACCACGTCGAACACCTCCGCCGCCTGGCCGCGCGGATTGACGCCGTAGGCAACGTGGCGCAGCACCCCTTTCTTGTCGATGACGAAGGTCGAGCGCACCAGGCACTCGCGCCGCTGGCCCTCGATCTCCTTCTGTTGCAGCACGCCGTAGAGGCGGCACACCTCGCCCTCCAGGTCCGACAGCAGCGCGATCGACACACCATTCTTGTCGCGGAAGCTCGCGTGCGTGAGGCAGTCGTCGCGCGACACGCCGAGGATGACGCAGTCGTGCTTGTTGAACTGGTCCTCGTGGTCGGAGAACTCCACCGCCTGCAGGGTGCAGCTCGGCGTGCCGTCGCGGGGATAGAAATACAGCACGACGTTCTTCTTGCCGCGGTACGCCGCCAGACGCACCGTCTGCATGTCGGCGTCCGGCAGGGCAAACGCTGGCGCGATGTTCCCGGGTTGCAGCATGTCGCGCCGATTCTAGCCCAAGCAGTTTGCCGGTTGGCAAGCGGCGACCTGCATATAATTGCGAAATGCGCGATCGCCTGCTCGGCGGCCTTTCGCCGCGCACCTTCATGCGGCGCCACTGGCAGAAACGCCCGCTCCTGGTGCGCGGCGCGCTGCCCGGTTTTCGCGGCCTGAGCGGCAAGCGCGCGCTCGCGGCGCTCGCCGCGCGCGACGACGTCGAGTCGCGCCTGGTCGAGCGCCGGCGCGCGCGCTGGAGCGTGACGCACGGGCCGATCGCGCCCGCGCGCCTGCGCCGCGCCGGGCCGATCGACTGGACGCTGCTGGTCAGCGGCGTCAACCTGTTCGACGCGGCCGCGGACCGGCTGCTGCGCCGATTCGACTTCCTGCCCCAGGCGCGCCTGGACGACGTGATGGTGAGCTACGCGGCGCCCGGCGGCGGGGTCGGTCCGCACGCCGATTCCTACGACGTGTTCCTGCTGCAGGGCCCCGGGCGGCGCGTCTGGCGCCTGGCGCCGCCGCGCGACTGGGCGCTGGTCGCGGGCGCGCCGCTGCGGCTGATCGCGGACTTCGCCGCCGAGGAGGAGATCCTGGCCGAGCCCGGCGACCTGCTCTACCTGCCCCCGGGCTGGGGGCATGACGGCGTCGCGCTCGAGCACTGTTTCACCTATTCGATCGGCTTTCGCGCCCCGCTTGGCGCCGAGCTCGGCGCCGCCTTTCTCGACTGGCTGCACGCGCGCGGGCTGCCGGAGCGCGAGTACCGCGACCCGGACCTGCGCCCGGCGGCGCGCGGCGCCCGCATCCCGGACTCGCTGCTGCGCCACGCCGCCGCGACGCTGGCGCGCATGCGCTGGTCGGGCGCCGACGTGGCCGACTTCCTGGGCGAGTACCTGAGCGCGCCCAAGCCGCACGTCAGCTTCACCCCGCGCCGGTGCAGGATCGCGCGCGCGGCTTTCGCGCGCCGCCTGGCGGGCGCCGACGCGGTGCTCGACCGTAAGACCCAGTTGCTGTACCTGGGACGGCGCTTCTACCTCAACGGCGACGCGCTCGCGCCGCGCCCCGCACAGCGCGCGCCGCTCGCGCGGCTGGCCGACGCGCGCCGCCTCGCCGGACGCGCGCTGGCGCGCGGCGGGCTGCTCGAGCTGGCGCACGAGTGGTACCACGACGGGGTGCTGCACCTGGAGCGGGTCGCATGAGCGCCGCCCCACCGCCGCCGCACTACGAGCGCTTCGACACGGAGGCCGCGTTCCAGGCCGCGCTCGAGCGCCTGCTGGAGCAGGCCGGGCGGGAGCTGCGCGTTTTCGATCCCGACCTCGCCGCGCTGCGCCTGAACGCGCCCGAGCGCATCGCGCGCCTGGAGCGCTTCCTGCGGGAGAGCCGCACGCGCCGCCTGTACCTGGTGGTGCACGACACGGGCCACGTCACGCGCTATTGCCCGCGCATGATGGGCCTGCTCGCGCGCCACTCGCACGCGATCCAGATCAACCAGACGCAGCAGGAGATCCGCGAACTGCAGGATTCCTTCCTGGTGCTCGACTCCATGCACTACCTACGTCGCCCGGTGGCGCGCTTCTTCCGCGGTGCGCTGGGGCTCAACGACGAGACCGAGGCGCTCGCGATGCGCTCGCGCTTCGGCGAGATCTGGTCGGCGTCCTACCCGGCGGTGGCGCCGACCACGCTCGGCCTCTAGCTCAGCGCGCGCGCAGCTCGCGCCAGTCGAAGCCGTCGTCCTGGCTCGCGAGGCCGACCCACTCCTCGGCGCAGCCGAGCGCGCGCGCGAGCGCCGTGCGCGCGAGCTGCGGGCGGTTGTTCTGCTGCGACAGGTGCGCGCCGATCACGTGCTGCAGGCGTGAGCGCTCGAGCGCTCCCAGCAGCTCAGCCGCCTGCTCGTTGTCGAGATGACCGAGCGGGCCGCCGATGCGCTCCTTGAGCCAGCGCGGATAGCCGCCCTCGCGCAGCATGGCGCGGTCGTGGTTGCACTCGAGCACCAGCGCGTCGCAGCCCGAGAGCATCTCGAGCACGTGCGGGGTCGGCGCGCCAATGTCGGTCAGCACGCCGAGGCTCCACGCGCCGTCCGAGAGCACGTACTGCACCGGCTCGCGCGCGTCGTGCGGCACGGTGAAGGGACGCGCCTCGAGCGCGCCCACCGCGAAGGCGGCGCGCCCGTCGACCAGCTCGGTGCGCACGCCGTCCACCGCCTTGCCGGCGTCGGCCGCGGCGCGCAGCGTGCCGCGCGTGAGAAAGACGGTAAGCGAGTGCGTCGCGGCGAACGCGAACGCGCCGCCGACGTGGTCTTCGTGCTCGTGGGTGACGAGGATCCCGCTCAACCCCGCGGGATCGATCCCGAGGCGCGCGAGGCGGCGCCCGGTCTCGCGCGGCGACAGACCGCAGTCGAGCAGCACCCGCGTGTCGCCCGCCTCCGCCACCAGGCAGTTGCCGCGGCTGCCGCTGGCGAGCGAGGCGAAGCGCACGCGCGCCCGGCGCTACTTGAGCTGCTTCAGCAGGAGCGAGATGATCCGGCGCGAAGACTGGTTGTTGACGTTGGCGCCGTTCTTGTCCTGCACCTCGACCACGCTGTCGTCCTTCGCGTCCTTGATCATCACGCGGTACTGCTCGGCGACCACCTTCTTGTCATCGCTGCGCCAGAACGCGAGCGAGGCGAAGAAACCCTTCTTCTCCTTTCCTGCGGGCGACTCGGGATCGGCATAGCGCACGTAGTACACGCCCTTGTCGCGGTTGCGGTCCTCGACCGTGAAGCCGACGCGGTCGAGCGCGAGGCCCACCCGCCGCCAGGCGCGGTCGAAGGGCTCGAACACCATCAGCGTCTGCGTCCCGTCCGGCCCGTTGCGAATTTCGGCCAGCGGCTTGCCCTGCGCGGAGGCCACCTGCTGCTTGGCGATCTGCTCCTTGGCGCCGAGGCGCACCATCAGGCGGCGCAGGAACTCGGCTTCCAGGCCCGGGTCCGGCGGGCGCGGCTGCCATGCGAGCGTGGTGCGATCCTGGTCGGCGTAGACCTCCTCCAGGCCCTGGTGGCTGATGTAGACCTCGGTGCCCTTGCCGTCGGCCGTGCGCTCGAGCCGGGTGCGGAACCGGTCGCGCTTGCCGGTGGAGTACAGCGGGCCGATCACCCTTTGCAGGCTTAAGCCTCCCATTTCGCCCGGCAGTGTGGCGCGGTCCTCGGCCCAGCCGGTCTGCATGATGCCGAGCTGCGGCTGATCGAGTTTGAGCAGGAAACCGTTCGCCTGCCAGAAGTCCTTCAACAGCGGCCACAGCTGATCCGGCGTCTCGTTCGAGACCACCAGCCAGCGCTGGTTGCCGTCGCGCGCGATGTGCATGTCGGGAATCCGCGGCAGGACCGCGCCGCTGTCGGCGCCGGCCTGCTGCGCGCGCGTGGACTCGTAGCGCGAGAGCGTGGTTTCGCCTCCGGCGGGCACCGCATAGCGATTGTCGTTGGTCGGCTCCGTCAGGTCGGGCGGGACTTCGAGCGACGGCAGCGTGCCGGCCGATTTGTAGTCGATCGGCTTGCCTTCGAGCAGGGTGTTGGCGGTGCTGCAGGCAGCGAGCAGCGCGGCGGCCGCGAGCGCGGCCGCCGCGGAAAAGCGAGACCGCATCAGGCGCGCCCCTCGACCACCCGCAGCCCGGGAAGCGAAACCCCCGCCTCGTGCAGCGCCTCGCGCACCGCTTGATGGAACTTGTCCGACAACGGCGTCATTGGCAGGCGCAGGCCGGCGGCCATCATGCCCATCTCCGCCAGCGCCCACTTGACTGGGATCGGGTTCGCTTCGAGGAACAGCCGCTGGTGCAGCGGCAGCAGCCTGAGGTTGATCTCGCGCGCCCGCTTCACGTCGCCCACCAGCGCCGCGGCGCACATCTGGTGCATAGCCTTGGGCGCGACGTTCGCGGTGACCGAGATCACGCCGTGGCCGCCCATCAGGATCAGCGCCAGCGCGGTCGAGTCCTCGCCGCTGTAGAGCGCGAAGTCGCGCGGCGCGCGCTTGATGAGGTCGGTGCCGCGCTCGATGTTGGCGGTCGCATCCTTGATGCCGATGACGCTGGGCACCTGCGCCAGGCGCAGCACGGTGTCGTTCTGCAGGTCGGCGACGGTGCGCCCCGGCACGTTGTACAGGATCATCGGCAGCCCGACCTTCTCCGCGACGGCGCGGAAATGGCGATACAGCCCTTCCTGGGTCGGCTTGTTGTAGTACGGCACCACCGACAGGCAGGCGGTGGCGCCGGCGTGCTTGGCCGACTCGGTGAGCTCGATCGCCTCGGCGGTCGAGTTGCCGCCGGTGCCGGCGACGATCGGAATGCGGCCCTTGGCGTGCTCGACCGCGATGCGGATAAGCTGCTTGTGCTCGTCGAAGTCAACCGTCGGCGACTCGCCGGTGGTGCCGACCACGACGATGCCGTCGGTGCCCTCAGCGACGTGCCAGTCGATCAGCTTCCTGAAGCTCTCGAGGTCGAGACTTCCGTCCTCGTGCATCGGGGTGACGATCGCCACCAGGCTTCCGGTGATCATGGGGTCCACCTTCCGTATCCGTTCGATAACGCGAAAGTTTAACTGCTTCAGGGCTCGAGCGCGACCTCGCCGGCGTTTGCCCGCAGCGCGCAAAGGCGCTGAATCATCGCCGCTTTCGGCCGCGCCACCCGTCCCTGCTCGAACGCGGCCACCGTCAGCTCGCGCCCGAACGCGGCCAGCAGCTCGCCCGGCGCGAGCAGGAACTCGGGATTAGACGGCTTTCCGTAGCGCTCGTTCCCCGCCATGAAAGTTTCGTAGATCAGTACCCCGCCCGGCGCCAGTGCCGCCATCAAGTGCCTGAATAGCGGCCGGTAAAGGTAGTTGGCGACCACGATGCCGGCAAAACGCCGCGCCTCGAGCGGCCAGGGGCTGCCGTCCTCCAGGTCGGCGCAGACGGTGGCCACGTGCGCAACGCCCTCCAGCGCGGCAAGCGCCGCGCGGTCGCGGTCGAGCGCGGTCACGGCGTGGCCGCGCCCGGCCAACCAGCGCGCGTGGCGCCCAGGCCCGCAGGCGAGGTCGAGCACCTCGCCGCCGGAGGTGATCAAATGCGCCCAGCGCAGTACCCAGGCAGAAGGCTCGAGCGAGGCGTGCGCCATGCGGGCTCTAGAGCGTGAAAACGCCCTTGCCGCTCGCCTGGCGGTCGAATAGCCGGTAGGCCTCGGCCGCCTGGTCGAGCGTCCAGCGCTCGGTGATGAGCTTCGCCAGCGGCAGGCCGCGCGCCGCAATGTAATTCGCGCATGCCATCTGCCCGACGCTGGAAAAGGTCCACGAGCCAATCAGCGTAACCTGGCGGCGCAGCAGGTCCGGACTCACCTCGAGCTTCACCTCGCCGCCTTCGCCGACGAAGCAGGCGGTGCCCCAGGTGCGCACGCTCTTCACCGCGGCGGCGCGCGCCTCGGGCGCGGCGCTGCAGTCGAGCGCGAGGTCCACGCCTTCGCCGTGCGTGAGTTCGCGCAGCGCCTCGACCGGGTCGGCCGCGCGCGGGTCGAGCACCGTCTCGGCGCCAAGGCTCGTCGCCAGCGCGCGCCGCTCAGGCCCGATATCGAGCGCGATCACGCGCGCCCCCATCGCCGCCGCGAGCAGCGTCGCCGACAACCCGACCGGCCCCTGGCCGAACACGGCGAGCGTGTGCTCGCCCGAGAGATTCATCCGGTGCAGCGCCGCGTACGCCGTGCCGGTGCCGCAGGAGATCGCGGCGCCTTCTTCGAACGACAGCGCATCGGGTAGCGGCACCATGGTGCGCGCCGGCGCCTTGAGGTAGTTCGCGTGGCCGCCGTGGCCGGTCACGCCGTAGACCGTGATGCCGCCGCGGCACAGCTGCGACCAGCCGACGCGGCAGTGCGCGCACAGCCCGCAGCCCTTGTAGTGGTGGTTCATCACGCGCGCCCCGAGCGGCGCCTCGGCCTCGCTGACGCCCGCGCCGCGCGCGACGATCACGCCGCAGGGCTCGTGGCCGGCGATCACCGCCCCGCCCGCGCCGCCCAGGCCGAGCGCGGCGCCCGCGCCGCCCCCCGAGCGCGGCGCGCGGTAGGCGTGCAGGTCGCTGCCGCACATGCCCGAGGCCTTCATCTCGATCACGACCTCGCCCGGGCCCGGCGCCGGGTCTGGAAACTCGCGCAGCTCGAGCTCGCGCTCGCCCAGGAAAACGACTCCGCGCATGGCTTGCCTCCTTCTCTCAGCCCGACGCCGCCGCGTTGGGCAGTTTGGTTACCTGCGGCAGCTCGCAGGCGAGGATCGCCTGGCGCAGCGCCTCGATCGCCTGCGGACGCGGAAAACTCCTGCGCCAGGCGAGCGCGACGCGCCGCTGCGGCACCGGCCGCGCGAACGGGCGAATGCGGATCAGCCCGGTCTTGCCGCCGGCGTCGACCGAGGTCGACGGAAGCACCGTGACGCCGACCCCGCTCGCCACCATCTGCCGGATCGTCTCGAGCGACCCGCCCTCGAGCGCCTTGGCCAGGTGGCTGCGGTGCGGCAGGCGCGCGGCGGCGTGGCAGAAATCGAGCACCTGGTCGCGCAGGCAGTGCCCCTCGCCCAGCAGCAGCAGGCTCTCCTTGGTCAGCTCGTCGGCGGTGACGCTCTTCTTCTTCTCGAACGGATGGCCCTGCGGCACCGCGACCAGGAACGGTTCGTCGTACAGCGCGCGGGTCACGATGCCGGACTCCTGGAACGGCAGTGCGATCAGGATCACGTCCACCTCGCCCTGCTTGAGCATCTCGCCCAGGCGATGGGTGAAATTCTCCTGGATCAGGAGCTGCATCGCGGGCGCGTTGCGGCGCAGGATCGGCACCAGCTTGGGCAGCAGATAGGGTCCGATGGTGTAGATCGCCCCCAGGCGCAGCGGCTCGGCGAGCGGGTCGTGCCCGGCGAGCGCGAGCTCCTTGATGTGCGCCGCGCCCTCCAGCACGCGCTGCGCCTGCTCGACCACGCGCTCGCCGACCGGCGTCACCGACACCTCGCCCGGGCCGCGCTCGAACAGCGCCACGCCGAGCTCCTCCTCCAGTTTCTTGATCGCCACCGACAGCGTCGGCTGCGACACAAAGCACGATTCCGCCGCGCGCCCGAAGTGCCGCTCGCGCGCCACCGCGACGATGTAGCGCAGCTCGGTCAGCGTCACGGCAGTCCCTCGATGAAACCGTGGATCGCGTCCTCGAGCGCCTGCTCGCGCCCGGTGTAGAAGTGATCCGCACCCGGAATCGCGACCTGCTTCGAGCCCGCGATTCGCTGCAGCGCGCGATCGCGCTCGGCCACCGAGCGCAGCACCGCCGGCAGATCGTTCGCGCCGTGAACGTCGAGCAGCGGCACATGCACGTTCGCCAGATCGCCGAACGGCCCGCCGCGCCCCAGGCAGACCCAGGCCGCGAACGGCGCACCGGGCGTGGCGGCGAAGTACGACTCGCTCATCCACGACCCCAGGCTGTGCGACAGCAGCACCGGGTGCGCGAAACCCTTGCCCGCCAGCCACGCCGCCCCCGCGCCGATGCGCTCGATCGCCTCCGGGAACAGCTTCGGGTAATAGTCCGAAGCCTTCGCGTCCGCCGCCTGCACCGGCATTTGTATGGAGAGCGTCGCGTAGCCCATGTCCGACAGCGCCACGCGCAGAATCCCGATCACCCCGTGGTTGGGATTCACCCCGATCCCGTGCACCAGCAGCACCGCCCGCTTCGCCCCCTTCACCGCCGTGTACAGCCCGAGAAACTCTCGCCCCTGCCTCTCTTTCAGCCAGACCGCGTCTCCCACCACCACGTTCGGCACCACCTCGTCCGCCCAGCGCTTCTCGCGCGCATAGTCCTGCGCCCGCGCGAGCGGTGCCGCGAGCAAGAGAACGAGAACGGCAATCCCGAGAATTCGGCTCATCTAGGCGTTAAAATCGCGGCTCGCGCCCCGGTAGCTCAGTGGATAGAGCGGCCCCCTCCTAAGGGGCAGGTCGTACGTTCGATTCGTATCCGGGGCGCCATCTCGACTCACTTCAGGTGGTCGAAAGCTTTCCGCCCGCGGGGCGGGCATGCCGCCAAGTTTGAACTTCAGTTAATAGCCGAAATATACCGAGATATGCCCGTGGACGTCACCGCTTTTCGCGCTCCCGCCCGCGTCCACGACCCGCGCTACGTCGAGGCGCAGGTTGAAGTTGCGCTGGATATTCCAGCGCAACCCTACGCCAATGCTGGCGATAGAGGA
>Ga0315556_1000136_pt1 | contig 40629 bp, 41 predicted proteins | sample SalMarSW160310MG_FD_202112 | JGI IMG/M metagenome (GOLD analysis project Ga0315556, IMG submission 202112) | Salt marsh sediment microbial communities from the Plum Island Ecosystem LTER, Massachusetts, United States - Salt Marsh Sediment SW1603-10 ...
ATGGCTGGGGTGCCAGGATTCGAACCTGGGAATGCTGGAATCAAAATCCAGTGCCTTACCGCTTGGCGACACCCCAATCAAACACGACGCGAGCGCCAATCTCCGGTCCCCCGGAGCCGCGGCTCAAACTTCTTTCATCAATCTGTCATGCAGCGGTGAACGATTACAAGCCTGGGCTATAAACACCGCCCAATGGGCCGGGACCGCCTTGGCAACACTTTGCGCCCGGCCTTTATCGGCAAAAGCCGCAAATACCGCCGCACCCGTACCGCTCATCCGGGCCTGGGTATAGCCACCCAGCCAGGTTAGGGCTCGTCCCACCTCCGGATAGCGTCGGCATACCACCGCCTCGCAGACGTTACTGCCTGCCCCGGAAAGAAAAGCGGGTATTGTGAGGGGCGGGAGGTTACGTGTCAATTCGGGGGCGGCAAAAATCTCGGCTGTGGACACGTGACAAGGGGGCATCACCACCACATACCAGTGCTCAGGCAAGTCAATGGGGGTCAGGCGTTCACCCACCCCCTCCGCCCACGCCGCCCGGCCATGAATGAAGACCGGCACATCCGCACCCAGCTGCAAACCCAGTTCCGCCAGCTGCCCTTCCGGCAAATCCACCCCCCACAGGCGATTCAGCGCCACCAAGGTAGTGGCCGCATCGGAACTGCCACCCCCCAAGCCCGCCCCCATGGGCAAACGCTTTTCGACGGTGATATTCACCCCCATGGAACTATCGGCATAGCGCTGGAGCAATGTGGCGGCCCGCACCGTCAGGTCCTGATGCTCGGGCACCCCGGGCAAGGGCGTGAGGAGCCGGATCGCCCCATCATCACGTGGGGTAAAGCGCAGCGCATCACCATGATCGAGAAACTGAAACGCCGTCTGCAGGAGATGATAACCATCGGGACGGCGTCCGATTATATGCAAAAACAAATTGATCTTGGCCGGCGCCGGCCAGCTGCTTGCGTTCATTCAAGGCCTAAGACAAGGTCCACTCATCAATCACCAGGCGCACCTTAACCTGGGGGCTGTCGAGAAAGATCTTGGTGGGAAAGGCCTTGCCGGCGACATCGCCATAGCGACGATAGGAGATATGCCAGCCCGCCTGCTTCAACCAATACAGGCGCCCCTGGTCATCCACGGCGTGGGTTTCCGCCGCATGGGGCATCGGCAGACCCCTCACCCAGTAATACAGGCCCTTGACTGGCAAGCGCCAACCGAATTGCCGCGCCAGCAGCTCATCCGGGTCCATGGCCGATACGCTGCGCCCGTCCGAAAGCAACAGGGTTACCCCGTGGGCAGTACCCTGCAATTCGGCCGATTCCTGCCCCAGCGGACCGCTCAAGTTGATGTGATAGAGCTTGGCATTCCCTTGCTGCCAACGGAAAGATACATGCCAGCCCTCGTCTTCGGTTTGAATGCCGAGGCGGCCCGAGATGACCCAACTGCGAAATTGCTCGAGATCCTGCTGATGCGTCACCCATTGACGTTCCGCCTCCGGCGATGTGGTCTTGACCTCGCCCAGCGTTGTGCACGCCGACAACACCACCATGCCGATCATCAGGCTCATCGCCCGAATCGCCTTGCCCACTTTCACTTCCACAGCGATGATATTCCTTAATATATTCAAGAGTTCCCCCGACGCAAGCGGGGGAACTCGATCAGCCACACGGCGTGAGCTTATTTATGATTCAGGCGATTCATTACGTCGAGCAACACCTTGTTGCCCGGCGCCACCTTCAAGGCCTTGTCCCATACCTCGCGTGCAGCCTGCTTATCCCCCATTACCCACAGCACCTCTGTGAGGTGGGCGGCAATTTCCGAATCGGAACTGGCATCCAGCGCACGGCGCAAGTAACTCACCGCCTCTTTATATTGGCCGAGCCGATAACTCACCCACCCCATGCTGTCCTGCACGAAGTAACTATCCGGCTTCAGTTCCAGAGCCCGCTTAATATAACCCAAGGCTTCCTGATAACGCTTGGTGTGATCGGCCAGGCTGTAACCCAAGGCATTGAGGGCATCCACATTATCCGGGTCGCGCGCCAGGACCTGCTTGAGATCCTTTTCCATCATGGCGTAATTGCCCATCTTTTCCGCAGCCATGCCCCGGGCATACAAAAGATCCGCATTGTCAGGCAGCTCCTTGAGACCCTTGGTAAAGACAGCAAGCGCCTCCTGCAATCGACCGGCGCTACGCAGTATCTGGCCATCCGCCAGATAGATGCGCATCAGCTCTCCCGGACTGTGCGGGGTGATGGCGCTCAGCTGGCCGCGCGCTGCATCCACCTCACCTTTGTCAGCCAACAACAAGGCAATGCGGATTTGGGATTCCAGATATTTTTCACCCCGCTCCACCTTTGAATACCATTTGATTGCCGCATCCGGGTCTTTGTGAAATTCCTCGGCGATGCGTCCCAGGTAATAACTGCTTTCCGACTCATAGCCCTGATTGGAACGATGCAAGATCAGGAAATACCGTTCTCCCTCCTCCAGACGCCCCAGCTGCAAGGCTACCAGTGCCAGGAGCCGCAGATTTTCCAGATCATCCGGGGACTGCTTGTAGATGATCTTAAATTGCGCATAGGCCTTATCGACCTGGTTATTGTCGGCCAGTGCGCGCGCATAGATACTTCGCAACCTATTATCTTTAGGTTGCTTTTTGATGGCGCTGGCCAGCAGCTTGAACGCCTCGCCGCTCTTGCCCCGCATAGACAGTATCCGCGCCAACTGGATATTCGCATCGACACGATCGGGCTGAAGTTCCACCACCCGCCTGATGGCTTGTTCCGCCTGATCCAGGACCCCGGCACGCACCGCCAGGTGACTCAAAGCCAGCAAGGCATTGGGATCGTCAGGCCGGGAATTGACCAGACGTTGCATAACTTCCAGGGCCGCCTGCTTATCCTGTTGCCGCCCCAACAAGCCGGCAACCAGCATAAAGGCATTCTCGTTACCTTCCTTGGTATTGAGCTCCAGCAAGGCCTCGAGTTGGCGCTGAGCCTCATCGTATTGACCGCTGCGAATGTAAAATGCGGTGACGACCTCACGCGCATCGATATTCTTCGGCTCCAGAGCTACCCACTGCTTGGCGGCATCCAAGGCATCCTTGTCATCGTGGGCATACACGGCGATCCGCGCCGCCCGTTCCAACATGCGCGGATCCTGCCGGTCCTCGCCGAGCTGCAGATAATTCTTGATGGCGACGTCATAATGCCTGCGCTGCAGGGCAACCTCGGCCACCAATACCTTGTACATGACATCGGGGGGTATCGATTCTCTTGGCTCCTCCGCCGCAACCGGCGCGGCTGGAGGGGAAACTTTAGATTGTTCAGCCACTTGCTTCGGTGCCGAGGGAGCATTCACCCCCTGCTCCCTGGGATTGACGGCACAACCCGCTAACACCAACGCCGCCACACAGGCACCCGCCCTGAAAAGGGATCCATTCATAATAGTAATACTCCAGTCTACAACCTGCTTAAGGTACAAATCCCTCATATTAGGGGCAAGTTTTTTCTATAAGTTCTTCTTTTGTGATCTATGTTATCAATTAAACTTGCCAGCCCACCGATAATTACCCCACAATTGGATATTTTCTATGTCGGCCTGAAGCGATGCCTCTTTTAGCGTTTGGGATCAACCACAAAACCGCTCCCGTAACCGTCAGGGAAAGGGTGGTGTTCGACCATAAGAATATGGTGGGCGCCCTGCATCAACTCACCTCGCTCCCACAGATACATGAGGCGGCGATTCTCTCCACCTGCAATCGCACCGAAATTGTCTGCAATTTGGAGGAATCCGATACCGTCGCCGTGGTGGACTGGTTCCAACACTACCACAGCCTCAGCCGCGAAGAGGTGGAACCTTACATCTATATCCACCCTGAACAGTTTGCGGTTCGCCACTTATTGCGCGTGGCATCGGGACTCGACTCCCTGATTCTGGGCGAGCCGCAGATCCTCGGCCAGATGAAGGAGGCCTACTTGACGGCCATCCAAGCCGGTACGGTGGGCACTTTGTTGGGAAGGTTGTTTCAACACACTTTCGCGGTGGCCAAGCAGGTGCGCACCGACACCGCCATCGGCTCGAGCCCGGTGTCGGTAGCATTCGCCACCGTCAGCCTGGCCAAACAAATCTTCACCGATCTCTCGACCCACACCGTATTGCTGATCGGCGCCGGCGAGACCATAGAGCTGGCGGCCCGCCACCTCCATGAACACCGTATCGGCCGCATGATCATCGCCAACCGCACCGTGGAAAAGGCCCATGCCCTGGCCAGCGAGTTCGGTGGCTTTGCCATCGCCCTCGGCGATATTCCCCATCATCTGGCGGAAGCCGATTTAGTGATCTCTTCCACCGCCAGCCAGCTGCCCATATTGGGCAAGGGCGCCATCGAGCGTGCCATCAAGGCACGCAAGCATCGCCCCATGCTGATGATCGACATCGCCGTCCCCCGCGACATCGAACCCGAGGCGGAGGAATTGGACGACGTGTATCTATACACAGTAGATGATTTGCAGGACATCATCCAGGAAGGACTGCGATCACGCCAGGAAGCGGCCAAACAGGCCGATGAAATCATCGAGAACCAAGTCCACCAGTTCATGGGCTGGCTACGGTCGCTGGACGCAGTGGCCACCATCTGCGCCTTCCGCGAACAAGCCGAACAGCTGCGTGACCAGGAAGTCCTCAGGGCGAAACGCCTGCTGGCACGGGGTATGCCGGCCGAGCAGGTGATGACGCAAATGGCCCGCGCCCTTACCAACAAATTGATCCATTCCCCCAGCACTCATTTACGCCAGGCCGGCTTTGAAGGCCGCAGCGAAGTCCTCGATATCGCCCGCGAGCTCTTCGACCTGAAAGATCCGCACTCGTAGATCTCCGTGAAAGCATCCCTACGCAGCAAACTGGAGACCCTCTCCGAACGGCTGCAGGAGCTCAATGCGCTCCTGTCCGATTCGGACGTCATTACCGATCAGGGGCAATTCCGGGAATTGTCCATCGAGCACGCTCAACTCAGCCCGGTGGTGGCCTGTTTCGAACACTATCAAACCACCCTCAATGACATCGCCGCCGCGCGAGACATGCTGCAGGATTCCGATCCCACCGTGCGGGAAATGGCGCAAGAGGAAATCGCCCAGGCGACCCAGCGCAAAGAAACGCTGGAGTTGGAACTGAATAAATTGCTGTTACCCACAGACCCCCTGGACAACCGCAACATATTTCTCGAAATCCGTGCCGGCACCGGCGGCGACGAAGCGGCCCTGTTCGCCGGCGACCTATTTCGCATGTATTCCCGCTACGCGGAACAACAACGCTGGCAAGTAGAGATCATCAGCGAGAGTCCCGGCGAACACGGCGGTTACAAGGAAATCATCGTGCGCCTTATCGGCCATGGCGTGTACTCGCGACTCAAATTCGAGTCGGGGACCCATCGCGTGCAGCGAGTCCCGGAAACCGAGGCGCAGGGCCGCATCCATACTTCCGCCGCCACGGTCGCCGTGCTGCCGGAAATGGAGGAGGTGGATCACATCGACATCAACCCCGCCGATCTCAAGGTCGATACCTACCGCGCCTCCGGCGCCGGCGGCCAGCATGTCAATAAGACCGATTCGGCGATACGCATCACCCATCTCCCCAGCGGCATCGTGGTGGAATGCCAGGATGAGCGTTCGCAACACAAGAACCGCGCGCGCGCCTTATCGCTGCTGCAGGCCAAACTGCTCGCCGCCGAACTGGAGAAACAGCACACCGAGCAAAGCGAGAGCCGCCGCCTGCAGGTGGGCAGCGGTGATCGTTCGGAACGCATTCGCACCTATAATTTCCCACAAGGGCGAGTAACGGACCATCGCATCAACCTCACCCTCTACAAATTGGAAAATATATTGGAAGGCAATCTGGACGAACTCATAGACCCACTCACCAACGAGCACCAAACCGAATTGCTGGCGGCCTTGGGTGAATAGGCAAAGGCTTCGATTTGCGCAACGATTTTGACATGCCGGCAGCGCTCTCCATTCAGGCTGCCCTAGACAGCGCCGGCGAACTACTGGCAACGTACCATGACGCACCTGCCCTGGAGGCCTCGGTGTTACTTGCCCATGTGCTCGGCATGACGCGCACCCAGCTCCGCACTCGACCCGAACAAACGTTACAAACAGACCAACAGCAGGCATTCTTTGATTTGATCGCGCGTCGCAAAACGGGCGAACCGCTGGCCTATCTCATCGGACACCGGGAATTCTGGTCTTTGGATTTGATCGTCAACGAGCATACCCTGATCCCGCGCCCGGAGACGGAATTACTGGTGGAACTGGCCTTGGCCCGCATTCCGCTCGACGCAGAATTTCACATCCTGGATTTAGGAACCGGCAGCGGCGCCATCGCCCTGGCCATCGCCAGAGAACGACCGCGCTGCCGCGTCATCGCCAGCGATCTCTCGCCCCAGGCACTCAGTGTGGCGCGCGCCAATGCCGAACGATTAAATATCTCCAATGTGAGCTTCCGCCAAGGTTCCTGGCTTAGCCCGTTCAGCACGGAACGCTTTGATATCATCGTCACCAATCCTCCCTATGTGGCGGAGCATGATCCTCACCTCGACGAAGGCGACTTGCCGGCGGAACCGCGGAGCGCTCTGGTAGCGGGACCCACCGGCCTGGAGATGATCGGCGCCATCATCGATGGAGCGAAACGGCATATGCGCGAAGAGACTTGGCTGCTTATGGAACATGGTTACAATCAAGCGGACATAGTCGCCACACTATTGCGTGAAGCGGCATACCACCAGCTACAAACCTGGCGCGACATCGCCGGGAATGAACGGGTCAGCGGAGGGCAACGCCGTTGACCGGGACCACACGCCTGCCTCGACCCATCGTCAATCGACTGCTGTACCATGCCCAGCAATCTCCCGACAATGAGGTGTGCGGCTTGATCGGCAGCAAGGACGGCCTGCCCGCCCATTGCTATCCCATCGCCAATATCGCCACCGCACCCCAGCGTTTATTCGCCATGGACCCTGCGCAACAAATAGCCGCCATGCGCAGCATGCGCGAACAGGGGGAGGAATTATTCGCCATTTATCATTCCCACCCCGCCGGCCCATCAATCCCTTCGGCCACCGATCTGGCGCAGGCCAATTACCCCGAAACCTTGTATTTGATCATCTCCTTGCAAACCCGCGGCGTCTTGGAAATGCAGGGTTTTCTCCTGAATGGCGACACCATCACCGAAGTGCCGCTGGAGATCATCGAGTAGCCACGCTACTTAACACTGACTCCGATACACTGATAGACGGCATAGCTGCGCTTGCCCTCTTTAACTGCGGAGATCGGCACGATGGTATCGCCTCCTAAATCTGCTGCGGCATTGCGCGCCAAGAATGACAACTCCTTGCTGACCTCATCTTCATTGCGATTGATGCCGGCCACCTTCGCCAGCAGGGAAACCGTAGTGGTTCCCAGGTCCTTACAAGTAGTCACCTCAGCGGCCTCCAGCACCCGCACCTTTTCACCTCTCGGGGTCAACTTTACCCACGCACATGCGCTTATACTCAGGCACAGCACCACAAATAACATTCGCCCCATTTCATCCTCCGCATTCAGTCCAATTCGTTCTCTGCGCTACACCACCGGCTTTAGCCGCCAGCGCAAATGCTGACGACATTCCTGAACAGCCCCTAGCATAAACAAAATACAAATTCCAGGGATCTAAAATCAACCCGCTGTTTTACATTGAAAAAATAAACCCGGCATTCGGCCCTTCGCCTACTGGAAATAGCAATACGGAAGCTTGAGAATATGCGCGGCATCTACTCTATACTTTAAATGTCAGCGTGAAAACCACGTCAACTACTATTCACAGTCGAGACTATAAAGGAACAAATATGAGTAAGATTGCTTTGATCGGTATGGTCTTGATCGCCCTAGCCACCATAGGTTGCAGCAAGAAGTCGGAAGAGCCCGCTACCGAGAGTCAAATGTCGCCCGCCCCCGCCAGCCAAGAAGCTGCGCCTGCGCCAGCCCAACAGACGGCTCCGATGTCGGGGGATTCCATGGCTAAACCAGAGGACTCCAATGGTGACGCCGGCAAAGACAGTAACTCGGGGGATTGAGACCGTTGCTAACAGCGCAAGATCGTCATTGAATATTTTGCTTTTATTTTGAAGAAGGGCTGACTTGTCTAAGCGGCAAGTCAGCCCTTGGCTTTAAGACCTCATTCATATTTCGACATAGGATTAAGTCCGCGATCTGCAAGGCCTGCGCGCTCATTTCCATCTCTGCCAGCCACGCTACGTAGCTATAATCCGTTGTCCACACCGTCCTTACCGCAAGCGTGCATTAAAGCCGTAGCCAACAGCACACAACCCTGGCGAAAACGACACCGAACCTGAACACAGCACAGAATTTACCTTGTTAACCGAATCACTCTTTAATCAATCTCATGATGCGATGTCGATGGCAGTGGCCGAAAAGATCCGGCCACTTGCCCGGACTTTACTGGCTTAGATGTCAAAGCCGTATTTCACCCCCAGAACCACGGCGTCTTTCTGATCGACACCCATGCGGTCCTTGCCGGGCAGCGTATAGGTGAAGCTCATGTCGGCGCCGGTCTTACCAATAGGATGACTCAAAGACACATCAAGATGACGGAAGGCGGAACTCTTGGCACTGGGATCGGTAGAAGTCTTAATGTACTTACCGTCTTTCTTATAGGTGTAATAACCCGCAGTAGCACTCAAATTGAAATCGGCGGGAAGCGAGGCGCTGTAACCCAGGGTCCAATAAATATCGCCGCTATTGCCCCAGGCCACGTCAGAAGTCAGATATTTCAGACCGAAGCTGACCGGACCATAACTCACGGTGGGGTATATCTCCAAACCATCTGAATTGGCGACATGCAAGTAATAATACTGAATGAAGCCGATGCTGTAGCTGACATCACCACTGGAGCCGCCCCAACCCGCGTAAAAGTCATTCTCGAAACCGCTGGCAGTGCTGCCATTGCTGTAACCCAAGTTCGATCCCCAGTAACCCGCATAGACGCCGCTGTCCCCGGAATAATCGAAGCCGCCTTGGACCACGGGGCCGTTACCTTCGGTACCCCCGGCACCGTTAATGCCTCGCAGCACGTAATCCGAGAACACGCCGATATTCCCCGATACACCGGCACTGGCCAGCATTGGCGCGGCCACCATCATTCCCGCCACGGCGGTAACCAATCCAAATTTGGTCAACTTGTTTGCAGTAAACATCGTCATTTGAGTTATCTCCTAAATAAATAAAAAGATTAGCGGTGGCGCGTGATGATGCTTCATCAGCAGACCCTCACTTGTGAGTGTCAGCACGATCCATGCCAAGGAAAAAACATATTTATTTATACATAGTTGCAACACGCGTTGCGCAGCTGCAACGTTCGTCATGCGCAATTAAGAAGCGCACCAGTCAACAATGCATGGATTGAGTGCGCGTATCGACGCCTATCGCGTCAGGCGCACGCCTCGGGAATAACAGCCAGCATGCCTTGCCGGACGATAAACTCGATCACGCCCGACAAACCGTCACCACTCTTGAGATTGGTAAAGATAAAAGGTTTATTGCCGCGCATGCGACGGGCGTCTTGCTCCATCACCTCCAAAGAAGCGCCCACATACGGCGCAAGATCGGTCTTATTGATAATCAGCAAATCCGATTTGGTAATGCCCGGACCACCTTTGCGTGGGATCTTATCGCCTGCCGCCACATCGATGACATACAGAGTGAGATCCGAGAGTTCCGGGCTGAAGGTGGCGCTTAAATTATCGCCGCCGCTCTCGATCAGCACCAAATCCAAATCCGCAAAGCGTCGACACAACTCATCAACCGCGGCTAGATTCATGGAGGCGTCTTCGCGAATGGCGGTATGGGGACAACCGCCGGTCTCGACGCCGATGATGCGTTCAGACGGCAAGGCTTCATGGCGCGTGAGGAACTGCGCATCTTCCTTGGTATAGATGTCATTGGTCACCGCCGCCAGTTGATAGCGACTCTGGAGTTCTCTACATAAGGCCAGCACCAAGGCTGTCTTGCCCGAACCCACCGGGCCACCTACACCTACACGCAATACCGATTTACTCACTATCATGCTCCTCAATGCCGCTATCTGCGCTCAGCAAGTTTTTTCCGCTTAAGTGCTGATAGCTTTCACGACCTAAACAAACGCGAATATTGATGCTCGTGCAGGGCGCTGCCCATGGCCAAGCGCTGCGCCACGAATCCGATTTGCTCGTCATGCACGGCCAGGCCCCGGCTCACTGCAGCGGGAATGGCCTCGCTCACCCGCGACAGGATCCGCTGTCCCGCGGTCTGCCCCAGGGGCACCAGCTTAATCGCGGCCGCCACCTGATTCTCCGCCCATGACCACAAATAACCTTGGGCCGCCGCCTTCAGAGGAACTCGCCAGCGCACGGCCGCCAGAGAAAACATAAGGGCAAAACCACTGGAAGGATGGTTGATCCACGGCTCGGCTCCCGCTATGTTTAAATCGCGAAGCAAGCGCGCCAAGGCCCTGCCCATTTGGCTGTCCTCTTCCTGCAGTTCCCGTGACTCGCGGCAGGCACGCAAATAAGCGCTCCAATACAGCACTGCCTCGTCATCATCGCTCATCCATGCCCGATAGAGACGCGCCAGCACCGGCACGTCCACCCGGGCCAGGGGCTGCTGTAACAAACCCAGGATCCACTTAGAAACTGTTTCCTCATCCCGCAACCAGGCGGTGTGCACCGCATATTCCATACCTTGCGAATACGCATAGGCCCCGACCGGCAGGGCCGGACTCACCAGTTGCATCAGGCGCAGCAAGGCCGAATCGTTATCTTGAGCTATATCAATCATGGCTGTGATATGCCCCGGCTTCGGGCTCGAACGCCACCGTATCGGCTCGCACCTGCAAACCCATCTCCTCGAGCATGTGGTCCAGCACATGATCCCGTAGATAACGCAACCAGCCGTCGCCGACCTGCACTGCGACATGGCGGTTTCCCAGATGATAGGCCGCCCGCACCAATTGCAGCGGATCCGAACAGAAGGCATTGGATACTTCTTCCCTTGCCGCCTTGATCGCGATCACCTCGCCATTCTCCGCATGCAGGTAATCGCCGCCGCGCAGCACCGTGCCGCGCGGCAACAACAGCGCCGCCTCGCGCCCGTCATCGAGCAGCAGCCGTTGCCGGGTCCGTTGACGCCGCTCGAAGGTCAACGTCACCGTCGTCGTATAGTTCTGCAAGCCTATCGCTCGTTCGGTGATCTGCAGCATTCACATTCTCGCTTCTCGACATAATGCGGGGAAGGTTTGTAGATGTCATCCCGGCGTAGGCCGGGATGACGATCCATTCGGACCTTCCTTCTTCAAAACAAAAAATATCGCTGCGCCAAAGGCAATTCAACCGCCGGCTCGCATTGCAACAGCACGCCATCGGCCCGCACCGTGTAGGTCTGCGGGTCCACCTCCATATGCGGCTGATAGGCGTTGTGGATCAAATCCGCCTTGCGCACACCGCGAGTATCGCGCACCGCCACCAAACGCTTGTTCAAACCAAAGGCCGAACCTATGTCCGCCGCCAGCGCCGCCTGGGAGACGAAGCTCACGCTGGTGTTCACCAGCGCCGCACCGTAGGCGGCGAACATGTAGCGATAGTGCACCGGCTGCGGCGTGGGGATGGAGGCATTGGGATCGCCCATGGGCGCGGCGACGATCATGCCGCCCTTGATGATCATGGCCGGCTTGGCACCGAAGAAGGCCGGCTTCCACAACACGATGTCCGCCAGCTTGCCCACCTCCAAAGACCCGACCTCGTGACTGATGCCGTGGGTGATGGCGGGATTGATGGTGTATTTGGAGACATAGCGTTTGGCGCGGAAATTATCATGATGACCGGGATCCTCGGGCAAGGCGCCGCGCTGCACCTTCATCTTGTGTCCGGTCTGCCAGGTGCGGGTGATGACCTCGCCTACCCGGCCCATGGCCTGCGAATCCGATGAGATCATGCTGAAGGCCCCCAGGTCATGGAGGATGTCCTCGGCGGCGATGGTCTCGCGACGGATACGCGACTCGGCGAAGGCCACGTCCTCGGGAATGCCCGCATCGAGATGATGGCACACCATCAACATGTCCAGATGCTCATCCACGGTATTCACCGTATAAGGCCGCGTCGGGTTGGTGCTGGAGGGCAGGACATTGGCCTCGCCGCAGGCCTTGATAATATCCGGCGCATGACCGCCGCCGGCGCCTTCGGTGTGATAGGTATGAATGGCGCGACCCTTGAACGCCGCCAGGGTATCTTCGACGAAACCCGATTCGTTCAAGGTATCGGTGTGTATGGCCACCTGCACGTCGTATTGCTCCGCGACGCTCAAGCAATTATCGATGGCCGCCGGGGTAGTACCCCAATCCTCGTGCAGTTTGAGGCCCATGGCCCCCGCTGCGACCTGCTCCACCAGGGCATCGGGCAGACTGGCGTTACCCTTGCCGAGAAAACCGAGATTCATGGGCAGCCCTTCCGCGGCCTGCAACATGCGCTGGATATACCACGGCCCGGGCGTGCAGGTGGTGGCATTGGTGCCCGCCGCCGGTCCGGTGCCGCCGCCGAGCATGGTGGTCACCCCGGACATCAGCGCCTCTTCCACCTGCTGCGGACAGATGAAATGAATATGGGCATCGATGCCGCCGGCGGTAGCGATAAGTCCCTCGCCGGCAATCACCTCGGTGCCTGGGCCGATGATAATGGTCACCGCCGGCTGCACATCCGGGTTGCCGGCCTTGCCGATGGCGGCGATTCGTCCATCCTTGATACCGATGTCCGCCTTGACGATGCCCCAGTGATCGAGGATCAGCGCGTTGGTGATCACCGTGTCCACCACTTCTTTAGAAGTACGCTGACTCTGCCCCATGCCGTCGCGGATCACCTTGCCGCCGCCGAACTTTACCTCCTCACCGTAAACCGTAAAATCCTTTTCCACCTCGATCCACAACGCCGTATCGCCCAGGCGCACCCGGTCGCCGACGGTAGGGCCGTACATCTCCGCATAAGCGCGTCGCCCGATTCGACTCATGCCTTATCCTCCAGCGCACCCATCACCTTGGCTTGAAAGCCGAACACCCGCCGCTCCCCCGCATACGGCACGAGTTCCACCTCGCGGCGTTGACCGGGCTCGAAGCGCACCGCCGTGCCCGCCGCGATATTCAGGCGTTTACCCCAGGCCGGCTGGCGATCGAATTCAAGCGCGGCGTTGGTCTCGAAAAAATGATAATGGGAGCCCACCTGAATCGGCCGGTCACCGGTATTGGTCACGACGATACGTACGCTGGGTTGCCCCACGTTCAGCTCGATATCACCGTCCACAGTCGCAATCTCACCTGGAATCATGGCGATCTCCTTTGATTAAGCGACTCACGCAAATACACACTACGGCAAGTAATAAAGTCATTGTCCATGCGCCTTTGCGTGAGTCATGTCATACGATCGGGTTATGCACCGTCACCAACTTGGTACCGTCGGGGAAGGTGGCCTCCACCTGCACTTCGGGAATCATCTCGGCTATCCCCTCCATCACCTCCTCGCGCGTCAGCAGGCCAGCCCCCTCACTCATCAATTGGGCGACGCTCTTGCCTTCCCGCGCGCCCTCCAGTATGGCGGTGGAGATATACGCCACCGCCTCGGGATAATTTAGTTTGATCCCCCTGTCCTTGCGCCGCTCGGCAAGCAGGGCGGCTGTAAACAACATCAACTTGTCTTTTTCACGGGGCGTAAGCTCCATAATCTCTCCTCTCTGTAAAGGAAGGTCTGCATAATCTTTGATGTCGTTCCGGGTCTCCGCTACGCTACGCCCGGCATGACAAATTATTCAGACCTGCCCTATTCAACCCGGCAAATCACGTTGCCCAAATGCGCGGTGCACAGGCCGCGCGATACAATGACAACGGCCGCAGAATTTCCCAGGCACGAATGAAACAGCGTTGCGCCTCGTCGCAGTGCGGACCGAGGTAGCGACATACCAGGACCTCGGAAAGCTGGGTGGCGCTGAACAAACCATCGATATTCAATGCCGCCGTCGCCGCGCGGACTTCTTCGATACTCCCCGCGTAATCGCCGACACATACCAGGCTGCCGCATACCGGCTGGCCGGCCAGCCCCCATGGTGCATCGAGAGCCTCAAGCTCATGCTCATAGACGGCACGCTCGATGAGCAAGGCCTGGCCGTCGCGCCGGATCTCCCATGCCTGCGACACCGAGCCAGATTCAAAGCTTTCCCCGGCACCTGGCCGCCCGAGACATAAAATCTCCCAGCCCATAAAGCGCGCATCGCCCTGTAGTTCCACACGGGTCGCCATCACCGCGCGCGCACCGGCGAAGACTATGGTTTCCTGTGGCAGCCATTCCAGGCTCGCACCGGCGGCGACCCGCAGACTTTGCCGTTGCCGTGCCAGCCGCCCGTCGCTGCGGTAAAACTTCCCCGCCGCGGGGGTGGTGAGCACGGCCGCGGCCGCGCTGTTCACGTCAATCGTAATGTCCAGCTCATCGCCGCCCACCACGCCGCCCGGCGGATGCAGCACATACACATGACATACTTCATCGCCTTCCGGATAGAAGGGTCGCTGCACTCGCAGCGGCCCGACATGCCGGCGCTCATGACACACGCTGCGTGCGCCGCGCCGCTCAAAACCCAGACGCAAGCACGCCCGCCATCCGTTTTCATCTTGCCACTGCACCTGAGCCGCCGTGTTTGACATCCTGTCTTATTCCCCCCAACCGCGAATGATGTGTTGATGGGAACCGAGCTTGCCGTGGGCCACCACCGTGCCCAATACATCGACGATGGCACGCATCGCCATCAAAGAGGTGATGTCGGAGATGTCATAGGGCGGCGAGACCTCCACCACTTCCATGCCGCAGATCCCTTCCCTAGCGACCTTGCCCAACAGATACAGAATCTCGCGCGGCAGAAAGCCGCCCGGCTCGGGCCAGCCCGTCCCCGGCACGAAGCCGGCGTCCACGCAGTCGATGTCAAAGCTGATGTACACCGCGTCGGCGTCCTTCCACGCCATCTCCAGAGCGATCTCCGCCACCTTGTCCAGGCCGAGCTGTTCCACATCGTTCATGGTGATGATGGTGGTATCGCGCTTGCGCGCCTCCTTTACCGCCTGGCGCGGCACCTGCCAACCGCCTATCCCCACCTGCACCAAATTACTGGCCGGGACGTTGGGCAGATTGGTGGCGTGAAACCACGGCGTGGTGTGCATGCGTTCGTCGAGATCCTTCTCTTGAATGTCCGCGTGTCGGTCGAAATGAATGATGCCGATCCGCTTGTCGGTCTGGCTGGCGATGCCGCGTACCGTGGGAAAACCGATGGAATGATCGCCGCCCAGGATTATCGGCATGGCGCCGCTGGCGAAAACATGGGCGGTGGCATTGGAGATCTGATCGAAGGTCTTCTCGATATTTGCGGGAATGGTGAATACGTCGCCGATATCACACATGCTCATCTGCTCGCGCAGGTCCACGCCGATCTCATAGTTATAAGGTGTATAGAGGGCCGAGATACGACGGATCCCCTGCGGCCCGAAACGGGTACCGGGACGATAGGTAGTACCGCCGTCGAAGGGCACGCCCAGGATCGCCACATCGTACTTGCCGACGTCCTTGACGTCCTCCACATAGGGCGTCTTCATAAAGGTATTGATGCCGGCGAAATGGGGCAACTCGCCGCGGGAGAAGGTGGGGATGGATTTATCCTGGATACTGTCGGCGCCCGGCAACCCCAGTTCCAGGCAGCGCTTTTCCTCTGCCTCCCAACCGGCATGGGGCAGTTCGGCCTCTTTGTGCATCGCCTTCCAACCGTGCAGCTGGGTCTTATCGAAACTGGGATGATGGCGGCGAACTTTGCCGCCGAGGGCAAAGGGGCTGCACTTGGGTGTTCTGTAATACATATCGCTCTCCTCCGCTGTGGGTCTTGTGCAGAACAAAAGTTGCGTGAAACCGATGCATCTCCCGGGCTTTTGTCCCGCCGTGTAACCTCACCGTGGAGGCCGGCGACCCTCGGACCTGCGCCCCGCCATGGACCGGAACCCTAGTCGCCTAACAATTGCAACGCGCTAACGCACGCTCGGACTCGTTGATCACTAGAGCAAACGATGTGCCAGCACCAGGTATCCCACCCAAGGCTGTCCGAACTACGGCATATTCATCGCGCTGAACGCGCAGCGATACCACTACTTAGTGTTCTATTTTGGTGCGCCTTGCCGATGGCGGGCGACCCGGCGATTCGCGATGGCCCGGTCATGATTGTTTAATTCATGCCTGACAATGGCGCATGGCCACTTTTCTCGCACGGCAATAGTGCAAAGCGTCCTCTTTTATCGACCCGGACGCGCTCAAGCCGGCGGCTGATAAAAAATGGCCCCGCTAAAATAAGTGGCTGTAACGCTCCACTTCCCACGCAGAGACACTCTGGTGATAGGCCCCCCATTCCTGACTCTTGTAGTGAATAAATTCATCACGCAGTTCCTTGCCCAGGGTCGCTTCGACAAACGGGTCGGCGGCGAAGGCCTTGATCGCCTCGGCGAGATTCTGGGGGAGAAACTGGATACCGCGGTCGCGGCGTTCGGCTTCGCCGAGTTCGTAGAGGTTGTCGTTTTGCGGTTCACCGGGATCGATACCCTCGCGGATGCCTTCCAGGCCCGCGGCGAGGGCCAGGGTAGCGGCAAGATAAGGGTTTAAGGAGCCATCGGCATTGCGCGATTCGCAACGGCCGCCGTTCATGGGGACACGAATGGAATTGGTGCGGTTGTTGGAACCGAAGGAATTGAACACCGGCGCCCAGGAAAAATAGGTCATGCCGCCCTGGCGGACCAGGCGCTTGTAGCTGTTGACAGTGGGGGAGTACACCGCGCACAGGGCCGGGCCGTGCTTGATGAGCCCGCCGATAAAATGATAGCCCAATTCCGTGATCCCCAGGCCGCGCGGGTCTTGCTGCGGATCACAGGCGAACAGGTTTGCGCCGCTGCGCTTGTCGTACAGCGACATGTTGAAGTGAGCGCCGTTGCCGGTCTTGTCGGCGAAGGGCTTGGGCATGAAGGTGGCGAGTAGCCCTTCCTCCTTGGCGTAATGCTTGGCCATGTAGCGGAAGAAGATATAGCGGTCGCACATGGTCAGGGCGTCGGCATATTTGAAATCGAATTCGTATTGGCCGTTGGCATCTTCGTGGTCGAAGGAGTACAGATCCCAGCCCAGGTTATTGATGCAGGTCGCCACCTTGTCCAGCCAGGTGAATTGATCGAGGAAGCCGCGCACGTCGTAGCAGGGCTTGTTGAGCTTGTCGTCGGGGTTGGGCACCGCCAGGCTGCCGTCGGGGTTTTGCTTGAGGACGAACACTTCGCACTCGATGCCCAGGTTGAAACCGAAGCCCAGTTGTTCCGCCTCGGCCAGCACCTTCTTCAATGCCACCCGCGTATTGAGGGGATAGGGTTCGCCCTTGAAGGTGTTGTCGGCCGGCATCCACGCCACTTCCGGCTGCCAGGGGAGTTGGATGATGTGGTCAAGATCAGGGATCGAGGCGATCTCGTCATCGTTGGGCGCCTGACCCAGGCCGTCCAAGGCGTAACCGGTATAGAGCTCCGAGCCTTCCACCATGTGCGGCAGGTGGTCGATGGGCACGAACTTGCCCTTGGGGATGCCGTGGATGTCCACGTAGGCGCCCAGACAGTATTTCACGCCGTCAGCCTTGAGTCGCTGCTGGACGGCGTGGATGTCTTCGGCGGATTTCATGCTTCCATCCTTTTATTGTGCGATGTTGAGGTTCTGAAAGTAGGAGTAGGGCTGCGGCGGTTCCTCGTCCATACCCCGCTCGATCATCTCGCTCAGGTCTTCCACCATCCAGGTGAACAGCTGTTCGCCCTTTTCCGAACTCGCCCGGCTGGGCATGCCGGTGACACCGTTGCGGCTGGTGCGGTTGACCGGGTAGGCGAACACGCAGGCGCCGGTGCGGTCGGGATCGTCGGCATCGGCCAGTCGTTCGCTTCGCAGCAGATGGGGAGCGATGGACAGCATCAATGAGGTCTCGGCGTCATTGGCATGCCAATCCTCGGCGTCGGCGAAGTGTCGCTCCCGCATCCGCTGGCTGATGGTAGCGGTATTGATCAGCGCCACCAGCAGGTCGTCGTATTTCGCCCGCAGCATCTCCAGGGCGCAGCGCAGCGGCGCGAAGTTGGTGACGTGGCTGTTGACGATGAACAGGCGACGGAACCCGAAGTAATACAGCCAGTCGCCGATATCCGTCACCACGTCGATCAGGGTCTTGGGTTGCAGCGCCAGGGTGCCGGGCCAGCGCCGCGAGTGGCCGATGGAACAACCGTAGGGCAGGGTTGGCAATAGCGCCACCTCGGAGACTTCCGCGACCACACGGCTCAGTTGCTGGGCGATCTCGGTGTCGACGCCGCAACCCAGGTGTGGTCCGTGCTGTTCGGTGGCGCCCACCGGCAGGATGGCGCCGTCCATGCCCTGGGCCGGAAGCGTTCCGATTTCCTCCCAGATGAGGCTATGCCATTCGTGCGCGCTCACATGATATCTCCCACTTCGTCGTCAACTCGCACCATGCGGACCATATTGAGGCGATCGTCGTTATCTTCCTCGGCACGCAGCGGATGAATCAATTCCTCGATGCGTTTCTTGGTGGCGAGAAATTCAGGGCTGATGGATTGGTCGGGGGAGCGCGGTTGCGGCACGGGTACTTCGATCAACTCATGCACCTCCCCGGGATGAGCCTTGAGTACCAGGATGCGGTCAGCAAGATAGACAGCCTCGTCAAGGTCATGGGTAATGAACAGGATGGTGATGTCGATGTTGCGCCAGATCTCCAACAGGTAGGACTGCATCTTGGCGCGGGTCTGGGCATCCAGAGCGCCGAACGGTTCGTCCATGAGCAGGATGCGCGGCTGGTTGGCCAGGGCGCGGGCGATGGCGGCACGCTGCTTCATGCCGCCGGACAGTTCGTGGGGGTAGCTGTTGGCGAACTTGGACAGGCCCACCAGGTCGATCCATTGCATGGCGTCCTGTTCGGCGAGGCCGCCGCGCCCCGATACTTCCATGCCGAACATCACGTTCTTCTTCACCGTGAGCCAGGGGAACAAGGTGTAAGTCTGAAACACCATGCCGCGGTCCGGTCCCGGCCCTTTGATCGCCTTGCCGTCCAGCAATACTTCGCCAGTTGACGCTTCCTCCAGGCCGGCGAGGATGCGGATCAGGGTGGACTTGCCGCATCCCGAGGGGCCGATCACGCATACGAACTCGCGCTTGTGAGTCTTGAAGTTTATATCCTTGAGGGCGGTGACCTTGCCGTGATTGCCGTCGAATTCCTTGTGGAGGCCTTTTACCTCGAGGGTCACCGGGCGTTGCTTGAGACGGGTAAACCGATCGCTCACTTCCGGCGCTTGTTCCAGATAACTGGGTAATTCCAGGCGGTTCACCGTTTGCGATCCCTTTTTCATTGGTAGGTTCATGCCTTGACCACTCCGCGCTCCCAGGGAAAGATGCGCCTGCCCAGCCAGGCCAGCATCAGATCCGTGCTCAGGCCGAGGATGCCGATCATCATGATGGCGGCATAGACGTTGGGGAAGTTTTTATAGCGGGCCTGTTGAGTAATGAACCAGGTGATGCCGGAGCTGGTGCCGATCAATTCCGCGACGATCAGATAGGTCCACGCCCAACCCAGCAGGATGCGCATGTCTTTATACAGGTGGGTGATGATGCCGGGAATCACCACCCGGAACAGCAGGCTGATGCGTTTGGCGCCCAGGGTGAGGGCGGCCTCAAGCAGCGACGGGTCCAGCTTGCGCGTGGTATTGGCCACCACCAACACCTGCTGAAAAAAGGTGCCGATGAAGATGATGGCGATCTTGGGCGCCGCGTAGATGCCGAGGATGGCCACCGCCAGGGCGCCGAAGGCGGGAGCGGGAAGATAGCGGAAAAATTCGACGAAGGGTTCGGTGAGCTTGGAGACCACGCCATAGGTGCCGGCAAGGATACCCAGCGGCACGCCTATCACCGATGAAATGAAAAAGCCCCAAAAGATGACTTGGATGCTCGACCACAAACTTTCATGCAGCCATTTCTCGTCGCGGCGCACCGGCTCGGTGGTGAAAGCGGTGTAGAACGCCTGCAACACTTGATGGGGTGCCGGGAGATAGATGGGGTTGGCCGCTTCGCCCTGGGGCGGCGCCTTGCCCGCAGCGCGGGCGGTGGCGGTTTCCTTGGCGAACAGTTCCTTGTTCACCAGCATATCGGTCCGGAAGTAGGACACCGAGCCCGGATCGCTGATGCGGACGTCGGGATGCCAGATGAAGGGCACATAACTCACCAGGCTCCAGATCAACAGCGGGATGGCAAAGCTCATGATGCCCATCATGAGTCTTTGCCTGTCCGTCGGTTCCTTGCCTACTGCGGAAACCATGCTTGCGACCCGTTGGTTGGTGAGTTGGCGGCTTTATCCCGGGTTAGGCTTAGGATCAGGTTAGCGCTTACATCTTCTCGGTCAGCGACGGATCGATGTAGCTGCCCACGTCCTGCGGTTCCTTGTAGACCTTGTTGGTCACGTTGAAGTCATCGGAAATCTTCGACGAACCGTAGATCGATGAGAAGCCGGCGCCTTTGGCAAAGGCCTTCTTGGCCTCGTCCTGCTTGAGTATCTTGGTGCCGTTGACGAAAGTCTTGTATTCGGCAGGCGTTACGCCGACCCGGGACGCCATGATCTTGATGGCGTCATCGCGGGTCTTGGGATCGTAGAAGTAATCCACTACCCGGTACCAGACCTTGAGGACCTTCTCCCATTCGGCACGGTGCATGGCGAGACTTTGCGGTGAAACGGTCAGCACGTCGTAGATCAGGCCCGGCGCATCGGCGCTGGTGTAGATCGGCTTCGAGCCCGGCACCTGTTTCAAGGCGACGCCGGAACTGGGTTGCCAGGCGCCTATGGCCGCCACCTCGCCCGAGGCCAGAACTTGCGGAGTCTCATTGGTGGGTGAATTCACCAATTGCACATCGTCTTCCTTCATACCGTTGGCCTTTAGACCATTGAGCAACAGCAGATGGTCGACGAAGCCCAGCTCCACCGCGACCTTCTTACCCTTGAGGCCCTTGAGGGAGTCGATCCCGGGTTGGGCGACGATCATGTCGTTACCGTTGCTGTAGTCGTTGATTAGGATCATCACGCTCTTGGCGCCGGCGGCACCAGTCACCAGGGCATCGCCGTTAGTCACCGCCACCGCATCAAGCTTGCCGGCGGAGAAGGCATCCATGGAGGCCACGTAGTCGAACCAATCGAACTTGACGTCGACGCCTGCTTCCTTGAACCAGCCCTTCTCGATGGCCACCTGCCAGGCGACCCAGCCCGGCCAATCGCTGTAGCCGATCCGCAAGGTATCCGCATAGGCCTGTAGCGACAGGCCGCTCAATAGTAATCCGGCCAACGCACCGAACAGTTTCCGGGTGGGCTTCATCTCGGGACTCCTCTCAAATCAATAAATTCTCTTTTCCAACTCCCCCCTCCCCTCGAGAGAGGGATGGGTGAGGGCCGTTTGAGTAACTGGTTATAGATACGAATTGGCAACATCCGGTTTGCAACCGCTATGCCAGCCCGGCGTTGCCGGGAAAACGCGCGTGGAAACAGTTATTAATATTTGGCGCCGTCTTTTACTTGCGATAGGGATGCTCTGTATTGGTGCTCACATGAAAGAAAACGGTGCATTTTCGGCGCCGTCCCCACCGCGATCACCGTGTGCACGCATGAAGGAATGAAAGTGGCGTTTCTCGGTCTCCGCCATCCAGCAGTTGATCTCCCAGAGATCGGCGACAGGGGTTTGCGTGAAAGGCATCAGATGCAGATAACCGTCGGGACCGAACTCCGGCGTCAAGGTGGTGATGGTAAAGCCGCGCCGCCGTTGTACGGTCCAAATGCTCTCCCACCAATTTTGGTGCGCGGCGAGGCAATGGGCGTATTCCGGCGCCGCCGGATGCGGCACCTGCGGTCCCTGGTCATAACCGACTCGGGCGTGGATATGGCGGGCATTGGCGGCGATGGCCTCGATGACATCCAGTTCGGTGTCGATCAGCCGCTCGCACACCACGCACCAATGACTGAGGTCGCAGGTCAATTGCATAGCGGGGAGCAATTCGACGAGCTGCCGGGTAATCCAGGGATTGAACAAGGAACGACTGCGGTGGGTTTCAAAACTGATATCGATACCGCAACGGTCGGCAAGTTCCATGGCGCCTTGAAAGAACGCCAGGTGATTGCTCAAGGGCCAGGCATCGCAGCCGCCGATGCAATTCACGAACAAGGGCCGCAAGCGGGCGCAATCCCTCAGGCTGGCCTCCAGCGACGCGAGATGGTCGGCGACGCCGGCGCGGCGATCCGGCACATAGGAGCCCGCCGTGCAGATCTCCGCTATATAGGACAGGTCGTGGTCTTCCAGTTCAATGGCGAGCCGCTCCTGATCCGATGCATGCTGCGGCACCGCCGCTTCGATGCCGTCAAAGCCCGCGGCCAGGGCCTGTTGCCCCGCCTCCGCGTAATCGCCGCCAAAACCCCACAGTGTCTTGAAGACTTGCAGGCGCATGGCGATCATACCGGGATCAGGAAGGAGATGCCGTCGATGCCCACCTGGTCCGGGCCGTTGTCGCCATGCTGCTTCAGTTCGGCGCCGTCAGGGTGAAAGGCGCGTGCCACGCGAAAGCGATGATAGGCCTTGATCAAGTCGTGGAAGGACAAAACCTGGCTGGTATCGTCACCGTACAAGGCCTTGTGCAGCGCCGGCAGCCGGTACCAGGGCGTGGTGGACCGGTCGTGATGGGCATTGTGATAGGCGAAATTCAAAGTGAATAGATTGAGCAGCGGATACCGCATGGACAAAAGATTGGAATAGGTATGGCAGTATTCATACTCGCGGTCGCGTAGCGCCGCATCGGGGAGTGGTGTGGCATCGCGGGTTTCCACCAGGACATAGCCGTGTTGATTGGCGTCCATGAAGCGCAGCACGGTGAGGAACAGCATATAGGCGACGGTATAGAGCAGCAGGGCCTTCACAGAGACCAGACCCAGCAGGGTGAACAACGTGGCGCGCAGCGCCAAGATTACAAAGATGCGGCGACGGCGCGGCCGGTAGTGGTCATCCACGAAAGGCAACAGGATCACCGACCCGTGCAATAGTATTTCTACCGCGGGGATATAGGCCCACTCCAACGCGGTGACGAGTTTGGTCAGCGCCGGGTAGCGAATGATACGCCGCCTATAATCAAAACCGATGACGTCGGCGCGCTCCACATGGTGACGAAAGTGTTTGCGGCGCAGGTCCTCATAGCGCGCGTAGCAACTGCCGGTGATCCAACTTAAACAGGCGCCGAGGCGGGCATTGTCGGCGTTCTCGACGAAGACGATGTTGTGGGCGCATTCATGCAGCAGGTAGGCGCTGATCACCATGGCATGGGCCAAGAGCAGTACGCCCACGCTATTGGCCGCGACCGACGAGGCCGCCATCAAGGCCAGTCCGCCGCCATAGCCGAACACGCCATAGCTCAACGCAAGGCCGTGATAGCGCAGGCCGTCTTTATCACGCAGCCATGGTCTTTTCATATCGCTGCCCGCCTGGGTCGGTTTCGTCGCGGTGAGAGACTTGCCCCGGACAATATATAGACGTTTGAGTAACAAGATATATGCCATGCACCAATCCACGGCACGGCATCCAGCATAACAATTTGTCCTTATGGAAATTTTTCATGTGATCGAGACATAGGACATGATTGGCGGTGAGCGATAAGCAAACGCATCCGCACCAGACTTGTGCATAAGGGTGGTAAACTTAGCGCCTCGACGGACGCGCAGCGGCCCTTTATCACCGATGCTTATTGAATGAATATCGCCCTCCACCAGCCGGCAGCCTCATCATGATCAAAACCTCTTCACTCGCCAACGGCGTCAGCATCGTCTCCAAACGTCTGCCGGGACATCACAGCGTGGCCCTCGGCGTGTGGCTGCTCAACGGCGCCCGCCACGAAGCGGTGACCCAAGCGGGCTTCGCCCATTTTCTCGAACACCTGTTCTTCAAGGGCACCGCGCAACTGGACGGCACGCAACTGGCCCTGCGCCTGGAAGCCATGGGCGGTCAGGTCAACGCCCATACCGGCCGCGAGCTCACCGCGCTGCACGGCTTGGTACCCAAGGGCGATGTCGCCGAGCTGCTGCAGATCATCACCGCCATGCTGTGCCAGTCGCGTTTCGACGATGACGACGTGGATCTGGAGCGTCAGGTGATCCTGCAGGAAATGGCGATGGTGGAGGACAATCCGGAGGAAGCCTTGGAAGACCGGGCCATGAGCCTGGCCTGGCCGGAGCATCCTTTAGGCCAACCCATCCTCGGCCGTCCCACGGTCATCGAGCGCGCCACGGCCGCGGCCCTGCGCGACTATATGCGCGAACACATCAGCAGCGGCCGGGTGTGGGTGGTAGCCGCCGGCGACGTGGAGCATGACGCCCTGGTTGCGGCGTGCGGGGACCTGGCGGCGCTGCCCGCCGGTGAGGTGGCGGTGCAAACAGCGCCGCAATTCCTCCCCGGCTTGCATCCGGTTACGCTGGACAGCAAGCAAAGTCAGTTGCTGTGGATCATGCCCATCCCGCCGGCCGGCGCCGACAACCACTACGCCCACCTGGTGGCCAATCATGTGCTGGGCGGCGGCGTATCGTCGCGACTCTTTCAGGAACTGCGGGAACGGCGCGGCCTGGTCTACGGTATCCATTCCCGGCTGGAGTATTACAGCGATGGCGGCACCTGGTCGATTCACACCGCCTGCGACCCGGATCATATCGACGTCTGCCGCGACATCGTGGGCCACAGTGTTGAACAGTTGCTACAGGAGGGCTTGGAGCCGCGGGAACTGGAAATCGCCCGCCGTCACCTGAGCGCGGGGCTGGTCATCGACGAAGATCATCCGGACAGCATCATGGAGCGCCTGGCACGGGAGGCCATCTATCTGCGACGTCACCCCGATTTCTCGGAACGCATGGACCGCTTGAACTTGGTCACTTCGGAGGCAGCCTGCTCGGTACTGGCCGCCGCCTGGACCCGCCGCCTACATGCCTACACCATCGCCGGGAACCAGGGGCGGGACGCTGAATTCAGGAATTGACGCCCCACACTAGTGATCTGGCGGACGCGTTATATTTGGGGAAGGTTTGATTAACTCTTTAATGACGTCATTCCGGCACATACCCTGAAGGGTACAAGCGCCGGAATCCAGTAACCCGCTGCATTCAAGGCGCTGGATTCCGGGTCTCCGCTACGCAACGCCCGGAGTGACGAATTAATCAGAGACTCATTAAGGACAACGGCTAATCGAAGTTCAGTTCCATCCCGATCCCGCCCAAGAAGTACGCCCGCCCGTCCTGATTTCTATCTTTGGTGTTAACGCCAGCCTGGAAATAGATTCGTGGTTTGGCCAGCAAGCCCAGAATATGTTTAGTCGCCCGCGGCTCGAAGTACAGGCTCAAGCCCAGCCGGGTGCGGGTCAGATCGGCACCCGACGCATGGACTGCTTCAAAGCTGGGACCGATCAACAGGCGCCCGCCCGTGCCGGACCGCGCCAGGCTGTACAACAAGGACAAGTCGTCGGCATACAGCCGGTCATGGCGCTGCAACAGGGTGTCGTATTCCTGATCCCAGAAATATGGGCCGGCGCGCTTGAAGTCGTAAAGCGCATAGGTACTCTGATTCACCAGGACATAACGACCTATGGTCCCCTGCAGGGTCGGATGGAGCACGAAACGCTCGGCCTGAGCTGAGACCTCCTGCCCACGGCGATCCCGGTAATCTCCTGAGCCGAACGGCACGTTGGTATTCGGGTAGATCAACAGCGAACCGCTGGCCCCGAAGAATGCGTAGCGGTCGATCTGTGCCCGTAATTGCAGTATTGCGACAGGCAGCCATTCCACATATGCGCCGATGCGCCCGTAGGCGGGATTGATATCCAAGGACCCGCCGCCCTGCACATAGAGACCGTCCCACAAGCGGGAAGAATCACGGCGATAGACATAGCGGTACCATGCCTCGCTGGACAGATCGACGCCGGCGGGCGGGGACTGCCCTTCCAGGTCGATCTCCGCACCGTATTGTCCACCCAGCTGAGAAGACGGACCTACCCGGCCGCTGGCGATGCGCATAACCGTAAGCAAGACCAAGCCCAGCACTATATTTTTTGGCACTAACGCCCTAGCACGTCTACCGCGGTCTCGGCACCGAAGTAGTCGTGCTTCGTCTGGAATCACCGTACCACAAGGATCAGACACACCGACTCCCTTAGAACGCATTGCCTTTGAATGCGTCCACCACCAAACCGCCCGTGCGGCTGATCCGATGCGATATTGCCAACTAACGCTAAGCCGCCACCCGATGCTTGGCGATGTAGCTGGCAATATCACCGATGCAGGCAATATCGGCGGCCTTTTCCATATCAAAGGAAATGCCGAAGGCATCCTCGGCCTCGAATAACAACTGGGCAACATCCATGGAATCCAGGCCGAGATCGTTAAAGCTGGTCGTCCCTTTGATCTCGACCGGATTTTCCTGATGCACCGATTCTTTAATAAAGGCAATCACCTTTGATTCAATATCCGGCTTATCCATCGACTTTACCTTCTCACGTTGATCATATATTGGAAAAAACAAGGCTTACGTTATTGCCGCCGAATCCGAAGGCATTACATAAACCCACCTGCACCGCTCGTTCGCGCGCCTCGTTGGGCGTGTAATCCAGATCACATTCCGGGTCCGCCTCTTCAAAATTAATGGTGGGGTGAACAATTCCACTGCGCAGGCTCATTACGGTAGCGATACTGCCTATGGCCGCCGCTGCGCCGATAGCGTGGCCGAACAGCGATTTGGTGGCGCTGACTGCGATATCTCTGGAGCGGTTCCCGAAGAACGCCTTGATTGCCTGTGTCTCGATGATGTCGCCCACCGGGGTGGACGTCGCATGCGCATTGATATAGTCGATGGCCCCGCGATCCACACCGGCATCGGCGATGGCGGCGCCCATCGCCGCGACCTGACCGTCGTGTTCGGGTGCGACGATGTGCGCCGCATCGCATGAGCTACCGTAACCGGCGAGCACCGCGTGCATAGTGGCGCCGCGGCGCCGAGCATCCTCTTCCCGCTCCAGTACCAGGATGCCGGCGCCTTCCGCCATTATGAAGCCATCACGTCCTTTGGAGAAAGGTCGTGACGCCCGCTCCGGATGATCTTCGTAAGCGGTGGACAAGGCGCGCAAAGCATTAAACCCCGCCATGGTCAGCGGCAGCACACACGCCTCCGAGCCGCCGGCGATCACCGCATCGGCTTGACGGCTGCGCAGCAATTGCAGCGCGTTACCGATGGCGTGCCCTGCGGATGAACAGGCGGTACTGAAGGTCAGATTCGGACCTTTGCACTGATGCGTGATGGCTATCCAGGCACTGGCGGCATTGGCCATGGTCTTGGGGACGGTAAAGGGCGGCGTGGACTGATTGCGAAAATAGCGGGCGGCGGACGCCTCGTACGTGGCATAGCCGCCCATACCCGTACCCAGACTCACCGCCAGACGCGACGTATCATAGGCGGCAAGACCACCGGCATCTTCGATGGCCAGGGCCGCAGCGGATAAAGCCAATTGCGAATAACGATCGGTCTGCTCGATGGTCTTCACCGGCAGATAGGCGGCAGGCTCGAAATCAGGGATTTCTCCCGCAATTTTCGAACGCTGGCTCGAGGCATCAAAACTCTTGATGCGCCGAACTCCATTTACTCCGTTTACGGCCGCAGTCCAGAATGAGTCGACTCCGATACCGATGGGGGAAATGACTCCCATGCCGGTGACAACTATGCGCATATTACAACCATCCTCGACATTAACCATGATCCACCCAGGACCCGCCCTTCGACACAGATAACAGACCGGCATGATATCGAGGCTGCCGTTAGGCACATATATGACGACCTTTTATTTTTTCCATGGCCGCAAAATATTCGCCTGCCAGCAATCCGAAACAGTGTAAATTTCCGTATCCCTGGGAAGATTTTACGTAGTTATGCAGACGGGCCTCCTCGGTCATCAGCTTGCGGAACACGGAAAGCGCATCCTGATTGGATGCATAGACGAAGGCATAAATCTTGTGCAGATTGAGCATGCGAAACGCCACATGACCGATTTTTTCCACCACCACGGCGGCGCCCAGCGAATGCCGCAACTCGCCGGGACCGACGAGGACGATCACCTCCGCGTTACGATTGATCCAATTGAGCCACGCAAAATGGATCAAACCGATCGGCCGCCCCATCACCTCGACCATCAGACCCAAGGCGCCGTCACAAAAGGGATCACTGGATTCAAACAACGCCATGGTTTCCGGTATCTTGGAAAAATCCAGGGTCTCGTCTTCAAGGGCTTGGCGTACGGCGGGGTCATTCAACCATAGGCGCAGGAGCGGCCGATCCTCAGGAACAAGGCGGCGGACGATTATCTTGTCCAAACCGAGTTTAGCCATGGCGCCCCTCCGCCATCCAGGCGTGGACGACGATATCGTGCATCTTGCCATTATGAAAATAATGTTCGCGCAGCAAACCTTCTTGTCGGAAACCGAATGACTCCAGCAGGCGGATCTTTTCCACGCTGCTTTCTATGACGAAACTCTGCACACGGGTCAAACCGCGCTCCACCATGCAACCGCGGACGTAGCGCCAAAATGAATGGGCGGCATCGGAACCGGGGCTGGGGTAAGCGGAGAAATACACGAAATCCAGATTCGCCAGATCATGCCGATGCAGCATGTAATGCAAGCCGAAATACGCCGTCGGCGACTTCGGCCGCCCCATCATCCACAACGGTCGCTTCTCTACCGCAAAATATTCGGCAAACTGTGCGGCGCTTTGATACGGAATAGGTTTGAATATATCTATGAACACCGGCTCGGCCCGCACACGTAAAAACTGCCGATAAAAAGCCGCAAGATCGCCTTCCCGCATGGGCGCAAAATCCTGGCCATCACCCGAGCGGCCGCCGTCACAAGCCCTTTCATCAGAAGCCGCCGCGGCGACCTCCAGCCGTGAACTGACGGCATGTCCGTGCTTATTCATCACAGACCGGCCCGCACATGAAACTTAAACCCGCCGCCATTCCTTGCATAGTTCTCTTGCCCATACTAAATCAGCAATTTCTTGTAGCCATAAATGCCTGCTGTAGCCAATCGTTCCTGTTCGGATTCTTCGCCATCGACCGTATGCGTGTCAGCGGCCAGTCTTAACGAGCCGCCGCGACTAAGCTTGGTGACACCGCGTTTAAGACAACCCAATTGGGTGGCGAGATAAGCGATAGCCGCCTCGCTATCCAAGGTGTTTCCGCACGTAAAGATATCGATCGCCGCGTAGCGGTACTCGGGCCAAGTGTGAATGGCGAAATGGGATTCGGCGATCACCACCACCCCGGATATCCCCATGGGATTGAATTTATGGAAGACGACGTCGACTATGGTGGCACGAGCGCGGTTGGCCGCCTCGATCATCACATTCTCCATCCATTCCAAGTCGTCGAAGTTTTCGCAACTGCAGTCATAAAAATCGACGATGAGTTGATTACCCAGGGGCGACGAAGTAAAGCGCGCTTCCGCAGGTTGATGCATGCCCCGGCTCCTTACTAAATAGAATCCAAACAGCTATTCGCCTTCGCTAGGTAATCTGCAGTGCAGAATGCAGGCCAACTCATATCCAGTTGTTTTATAAGGTTTTAAATATCGAGCCGTGACCGAAGCATCGGCAGTGCGCAAAACTTGTATACATTTATTTGCAGTTCATTGCAGTTCATTGCAGTTCATTGCAGGCTTGCGGAGCGGTAGTCAGGGTAAAGGAACGAATTTCAAATACCGGTGTCTTTGTGGGAGCATGTAGCAAGCATCACTTTCGCGATACGACCTTAAAATGATTCTAAGATTCTTCTTCCCCCTAACGAAAATCGGCCTTTCGCTCTTTGTATCCCTGATATGCGGGGTCGTTGTCGTTCTCGTGGTTAGTACGGCGGACAATATCCTGGAGAGAAAGGAGATCCGCCATAAAATTCATACCCAGATCATACAAACCATACATGCATATCAGAGCAGCCACAGGGATGCGGGACCCGATGAAATCGCGCATTTCATCACACGCTATACCAAGCAGGTTTTGCCGGAAGAGGTAATTACTGTTCCTCCGGTTTACAACGGCGCGCTTAAACTCGATGACAAGCCGCTTTGGACGGATGCATCTGTGAGCGGCCAGGTTCAGATCTACCTGAACCCCGAATACATCGCCGCGGAAGCGACCGGCGCAGACATCGTCGAGATTACCTATGGGGTACTCTCGGCGCTGTTGATATTTTTTGCCCTGTGGGTGTACGTTACCAAGAGTGAACAGGCCAAATTGGAACGCCTCCTCCACAATGAAGAACGCCGGCGCCTGACCACTGCCCTGCATGAACAAGAGGCGTACGCATTGCTCGGACACATGACTACTACTTTGTCTCATGAGTTACGCACCCCGGTGGCCACACTCAGCAACCTGATGGAGACCTTCCCGAAGCGCATCGGCGATCACCGTTTCGCAGAGCGCTTCATACAAATCTCGCATCAGGAACTTGAACGGATGCGGCGGCTTATCGACAACCTCTTGATATATGGCAAAGACCTCAGTCTTGATAACGCCACCTGGGTCGATTTAAAGCAATTGATCCGCGAGGCCGCGCAACGGCATGACTTAGACGTCACAACCGATGACATAATGTGCAGAGGCGACAAATTCTATCTGGATATTTTATTTGCAAACCTAATGAGAAACAGCACAGAAGCGGGCGCCACCGCTGCGCGTGTAAAACTGCACACATCAGAAGGCGACAAACGGGCAATGATAGTTTATCAAGACAATGGCAGAGGCTTCCTTCCCGATATTGAATTAAAATCACTTATATCGCCGTTCGTAACCACGCGCTCCAAGGGAGCGGGATTGGGCCTCGACCTCGCAAACAAAATCGTGAGGGCGCATGGTGGCGAACTGGAATTGTATCGTCCCACCAGCGGTGCTGGCTTCAGAGTCTGGCTGCCCGCCGATGCGGTTAGTAGTAATCCATGAGCAATACAAACCCGCGCGCACTCATCATCGACGACGAGGAAAACTTCGCCGAATCGCTGGCGATGGCGCTGGATGACATGTTTGACATAAGCATCGCCAACTCACTGGAATCCGCCCGTGAAAGACTGGCCGAGCAAGACTACGTAATCATTTTATTGGACGTTCGCTTACCGGAAGGCAATGGGGTGGACTATATCCGGGAATTCAAAACCCTGCAATCCAATATCATCATAGTCATGTTAACCGCTCATGCGACGGTGGAGAATGCCGTCGCCGCACTTAAACTGGGCGCGGCCGACTATTTCACCAAGCCGATAGACATTCCCAAATTCAAACGGGAACTGCTGATGCTGCTGGAAAATCGCCAGCTGCACCAACAGGTAAAATTGCTACAGCGGCAGATCGAGTCGCAGGCATCGGCGATTTTCAATGCCTCGCCCACGGGGGCCATGAAGCAAATCATGGAGCGTGTACCCATGATCGCGCCTTTGAGCATCCCCGTCCTCATCAGAGGCGAGACCGGGACCGGCAAGGAACGCTTGGCGCAATGGATACATACCATGTCAGAGCAAGACGGCAAACTGGTTTCGATAAATTGCGCCGCCTTACCCAAGGACCTGGTGGAGAGCGAGTTGTTTGGCCATGCCAAGGGTGCCTTTTCAGGCGCGATATCCAGCAAGGAAGGATTGGTGGAGAAGGCGGCGAACGGCACCCTTTTTCTCGATGAGATCGCCGAACTCAGCGACGGCGTTCAAGCCAAGCTATTGCGGCTGTTGGAGTCCGGAGTCTATTTCCGAGTAGGTGAAACCACGGAACGGCGTGTCGGCTTTCGGCTTATCGCCGCAACTCATAAAGACCTCAGCGATACTGCCAGCGGATTCCGCGCCGACCTGTTCTTCCGCATCAATGGCATCACCTTTGAGTTACCGCCGCTGCGCGAGCGCATCCAGGATTTGCCTTTGTTGGTGCGATTTTTTATCGAGGAGGCCAACCAAGCCTATCGCAAGCGCATCACCGATATTGAAGCGGATGCATTACAATCATTACACGGCTATGGATGGCCGGGGAATATCCGTGAACTCAAATGGGTCATACATCGCGCTGTCGCCGTGACGAGCGGAACGCATCTGACCAGATCCGACTTCAGCACCAGTCCCGAGATCCTCCGCGCGCAATCCACGTCCACCCCTGCTTCATCGCCGACTGCGGAAGGAACGTCCATAAGTTATCGCAATGAAATTGCTGCCATAGAAAGGCAACGCATTGCCGCCGCCATGAAGGAGGCCGGCGGCAATAAGACCGAAGCCGCCCTCGCCCTGGGCATATCCGTACGCACCTTGCACTACAAGCTGCGGAAATATACGATTTAGGGTTTAAGTTGCGCGGAAGGCGGCGGGCACGTCACGACTCCCGGGGGCTATTCTGTCGCCAATATGGACGCGGAACGCAACAAGCTGTATCCTCTACGGCCCTTAGGTCATCACAGGCGCCCGTAGCTCAGCTGGATAGAGCGTCGCCCTCCGGAGGCGAAGGTCGTGAGTTCGAATCTCGCCGGGCGCGCCATCAATACAACCTATTGATCCTCCAGAAAACATCCCCGACGCCGATATTATGAATCTGGGCACCTTGATTCAGTAACGGATCATGCCCTCGGAATTAATGTTAGCAATGCCATCTAATATCGACTAAGCGATAGGAACGGTTCCCGTGGAGGCAATAATGAATAAGCAAATTCTGTTGGCGAGACCCCACCCTTTTATAGTTTCCGAGATGAGACCCTTTCTGGAGCAAAATGGTTTTAGCCCGTTGCCTATAAAAGGCATCAGTGAGTTAGCTGGATTGGTATCGACTTCCTTTTGCGGCGCAATTATCTCTCTTGCGGTGCAATCCACGATTGATGAATCGGCGGAAATGGTATTCGAGGCAATTCGTAAATAGTTCCCCTATTTGCCAGTGGCCTTTGCAGGCATGCTAGATACATCTATGGCAAGCAAGGCCATCAAACGGGTGCTTCCTGAATCAATCGGCACATACCACGTTATTACTGCTGATACAAACAATGAGCATCGTGTCGAGCTGGGACGACCATCGACCTTCGTTTACATTCGCAACAGTGATCTTTCTACACCAGACACGATAAAAATCGTGACTCTAATGTTGCAGCGTCATTTTTCGGTTAGAGGGTCACGGGACGAAGGTAAACAATTCGCTGTCCGTTAGTGAATCGGAATACTCTCAATCCAGCGCCCGGATTCATCAACTCGGGCACGCCATAATCTCAGCAACTTAGTTCACCATATATGAAATATGTAATCGTTGAGTCACCATTAAGCCACCTCAGCCGATTACGCTGCAATACGTAGTCTAAACACTAACAGCAGCACATGTTAGTAATGCTTGATCATCTGGCTTATGACATGCTCGAGAATCGTGAGCCAGGCCTCCTCAATATCATCATCCCATTGGCCATCAAACTGACGCGATGTTTCAATAAGTGCAGAGCGCCAAAAATTGTAGAGGCGTGGCTCAATGTTAAGATGGTGGCGACCATGACTCACAGCACGCTCTCGGATCTCCCGTAGGCCCTCGGACTGACCGTCTGCAGCATAGGCAGCCAGCTTAAGCGACCGTAGCAACATTCGATTCTGACGTCCAAAGTCCGTATGCCGGAACTTGTCGCTTATATCGTCAGAGGCAGATAGAAAGCGATTATAAAAGGCAGGAATAAACTTCTTGGATCTGGTGCAGCGTTCTAGACTATCTAAGAACAACTCATTTACAGTTGTGGCTTCCATCTACATCACCTTTTTGCGTTCATTCTTGTGGCCGCCGAGTTACGCTCATTTAAGGGAACAGCCTCTGCCATCCAAGCTTGAGTGAGCTATAAGCGGGATTTCTGTAAGTGAGATATTGTATAGAATCAGCGGGTATCTGGCCATGACTGTCAACTGCAATATTTAGCCGGGAAGAGTGGACTAATTTTGCGTTACCACTAAAACAATTATTTGCCGCTACTAAACAGGCGATCAGGAGTTGGTCTTACTATCAGGCAAGGAGCGAAATATATTCAAACCAATACCCAGATTCATCAGCTCGGCGCGCCGTAGCAATCAAAGAAATATTTTCGGCATTGATGATTACGCGACATAATCCTTAAAAAATAAACGGGCGCATCCCGGCGCCCGTTTGTGCTATCACTCTCGTTACACCCGGCAGTCATCCGGAACGTATTTGTTGACGCCGGGATTGCTGACCGTGCAATGCCAGCTTATGTCCTCGAGCGGAGTCGTCCCGCCGACCAGACCTGCGCCGCCGGCGGAGGGGGTGAGCTTTATAATGATTTTCTTGGCCTGTTCCGTGTAGTTGACCGTGATCACACCTGTGTCCGGGTCGATCCTGACCGAGCGGAGGAACGGGTTGAGGCCGGACAATTCCTGGCTGGTCCAACCTTTGCTGAAGTCGGGAGCGGCCTTGCGCACATTGTCGCTCACCAGGGTCTTGGCGGCGCCTGCTATGTTCAATCCCTGATTCACCTTGTCGCGAATGACGTGGTCCAGATTATCCGAGAATGCGATAGCAGGCGAGATACCGATGATCGCGATCATCAATTTGCCCAGCATACCCTCTTTTTGTAGTGGCTTCATAGTCGATCTCCATTACTGTCAAAGTCTGAGTTTGAATCCATAGCATCGGACACCCGGCCGATGCATCAGGCGTGTTCCGTGTCCATTATAGGAATCGAGATGAAACCAACATTAATTTCGCCCGGCGTTGGCGGGCATTGCGCACATTTCACCACATTCCCAGTCCGAAACTCGGCCTTGCCTTGGCGGGGGATAATAGGATCAAGGGCTTGGAGCATGGCCTAGCGGGTCATCCAGGAGCGGCTGCGCAGCGTCAGCAGCGCATAGGGGAAGATCCAGAACAAGGTAAAGGCCGAAAAGTACGTATAGAGAATCCCATAGGCGAATTCCCAGTTACGCTCGCTCTTGAGGTAATACAGCATGTAAAAGAAGGCCGTCAGCCCGATCACCAGCAGGAAGCGGAGGATTATCCACGGATCTTCGATGCTCATGGCCACCATCAGGGCAATGGCCAAAAACGAAATAGGGAAGCGCAGATTGGTGATGGTCTTATCGATGACGGTCATCAGTAGGGCGGCGGGCCGCAGCTTCCAGCTCACCTTGGTCAACAGGCGCAGTTCCTCGCGGATGTAGCTGCGATTCCAGCGCAGGTACATGCGGCACAGCTTGTTGTAAGTGTCGGGGACCAGGGTATGCACCACCGCCGTACGCTGGTATACCGATTTATATCCCAGGGCCAGGATGTCATTGGTGAGGGCACGGTCCTCGCCGGCGGTGCACGGCGCGCCGAGAAATTGCTGCTGCAGCCACGCTGGCAGGACCTGGCGCACCAGGGCGAGGCGATATGCGGACAGCGCGCCGGGACAGCAGTAAACCGCGCCATAGGTGGATTGGGCGCTGCGCAGAAAATCGAAGGACAGCACATAACGGACATGGACCATGCGCGGCAACAGGGACTCGAAACGGTTCAGCACGCTGACCTTGCCGCCGACCGCGCCGACACTGGGGTCGCGGAACGGACCGGCGATGGCCAGCAGGGTGTCCGCTTCGATGAGGCTGTCCGAATCCACGGTCACCACCACTTCGCCGCGCGCCTGCTCGAAGCCGGCTGCCAGGGCGGCGCGTTTGCCGCTGTTCTTTGCAAAGCGAATGGTGCGTATCAGTTTGGGATATTCGCGTGCCGCCGCTTCGATGTGCTGCCAGGTGTCGTCGCGGCTGCCGTCGTCGATGACGATGATCTCCAATTTGCCGCGCGGATAATTGGCGGCGGCGGCGGAGAGGATGGAACGTTTGACCAATGCGCCCTCGTTATAGGCCGGAATCACCACCGTCAGATGCGGCGCATCACGATGGCCGACGGACGCGTAGGGCTGGTAGCGTATCCACAGCAGCGTGCGCAGCAACATTAACATTAAACCCATCGCAAACCACAACAGGCTGGGCCGGATGATGAAACTGCTCCAGCCGTGCTTCTCGACGAATTCCATGCTGGGACGAAATACCGGAGTCAGGATGGCGAAGACGCTAACGGCGAAGATCCCGCAAAAGATCATGGCATGGATGATGTGGTCGCTATACAGACGCGCGTCTGGAGCGCGCGCATCAAGAGTTGTATCGATATCGTTCATAATGGTCCTAATGGGAATAACGTACCTATGCCGTTCGATTACCAATCGCACTGCGCTCGCTTCGTTCGCGAACGGCGTCACGAACGAATCGATGAAATCTCTGTGGATAGTGGTGGTCGTGGCGGGGATTGAAGCGGCCGTTGCACTAAGACACGCAAGGTATGATGCCGCTTCGCTGAAACAACCCCCGCCAAACTGATCTGGCAAGCCTGGGATAGACTACTCGCACCTGTACGCCCGAGCGCCTGCAAACCCTATCTTCACGCCGCTAAAGAATACAGGGAAACCCGAACATTTTTCTACAGGCATAAGAATCGCAACACCGGCAGGTAGCACAGAGCCGGCCCCCACTGTGGCAGACTCCATGGCCGCCGCGGGGCCTGCGACTCTTAATACAAATATTTCATTGTAAAATAATGGCTTTATCCCGAAAAACACCAACCGAACCGATCAGCTTCTGCGGCATAGTCGGCGCTATTATCCAAGAGTTTCCGTAAGAATTGTCATGGGATGGAGGGAAGTGTGCAATGCCTGTTCGTATGGGTCTCCGCGATTCGAGCCCACTACGTCAAACAAGCCCATACAATAAGGCCCCCCTGGAGGGGGCCGTTTGCATACTCTTGGTCAAGGCGCAGTAACATGAAGGCAATGAGATGTTGCCGCTACTGCAACGAAGGTCGTCGACGTGGCCGACGAAACCCCGGACCACGACCAATAAACAATTATTTTTCGATCTCGACTCGATTGCGGCCCTTATCTTTAGCCTTGTATAGGGCTTGATCGGCACGCTGCAACAAGTCATTGGGGAGATCGCTCGATTCAAACTGGGCAATGCCTATGGATATCGTAACTTTATCGAGCATTTTTTGACTGTTCATATCTTTGATTATTCCTGCGCACACAGCCCGGCGGATCTGTTCGGCAACCGCGCAGGCGCCGGTAATATCCGTATTCATCAAAATCACGGAGAATTCCTCGCCGCCAAAGCGCGCCACCATGTCCTTACCCTTGACACACCATTTAAAAGTCGACGCCACGAAGCGCAGTACTTTGTCGCCGATTAGATGGCCATAGTTATCGTTAACCTGCTTGAAGTGATCGACGTCGGCGATCAATACGCTGAACGTCGACTTTTCTGCGCGAGATTTTTGCACGGCATCTTCCAAGGCGACATCAAAAGACTTGCGATTGGAAATCCCGGTAAGAGAATCGATATAGGATTCTTCCCTAATCTGGGCCAGTTCCCTACGGAGTGATTCCATCTCACTGGAGATTTGCGTGAGTTGCGCGTTAAATTGCCGCTGAGTCAGCTCAGTCGCCCGGGTATCTTCAATGACCATTTCGACTTCCGCCGCCATCGCCTGAGGAGATGGCGATGTATTCAGAGTGGTGGCGAACCGGGCGAGTCTGTCCGCATAGGTTAATAGCTTCCCGCCCGACTGCTCGATGTCCCCTTGCATGCTATGGATGATGCTGTTCAATTCGCGGCGAATTTCATCCAAGGCCTGGTCATCTACAATGTATAAACGCTGATATAACTCCCACAAACGCTCGCCAAGTGATTTTTCCTGCGACGTTGCGGCCTCATTGAGTTCCTGTTTCAGTTCCGCGTTATTGCCCGACACACAGTCATATCCCATGCGATAATTGAAAGGTGATATGGGAATCTGGTGCTTGGAGAGGAGCGCGATAGCCATGCGCAAATTCTCGGAGGCCTGCTCTTGCTCTTCAATATAGGGATTCTTCTCCACAGACTATTTCCATGTAAAATAGCAGCTTATATTTCGAAGCACATCCGTGCCCCCATCCTAGTAATACATATAACGTGATTTTGATGGAATTTCTTTAATCCCGGGATGGGTTATCGCCGCCACGGCTACTACATAGCCGACGGCGCCAAACTCCTTACTAAGCCTTACGTCCGAGGTCCTCAAGGCAAAACCGATGGCTGGATGATTAGTGTGGCTTAGAGGAGAGCGCGATTGCGGCAAGCGGCGATTTATCCTAGGGTTGCTTTACCTGGATGACCAAGGAAACACGTCGGTTGCGCGCCCGGCCGGCCTCGCTGTCGTTGGCGGCAACCGGGTGCGTGTCAGCATAACCGATGGCGCGCAGACGTTCATTCGCCACACCGCTGCGGATGAAATAGCGCGCCACATTAGTGGCACGATAACTGGAAAGCTCCCAATTTGAGGGGAACTGAGCGGTATGGATGGGCACATTATCCGTATGCCCTTCCACGGAGACGGGATAGTTGTTTTGTTTGAGAATTTGAACGATACCGTCTAGCACCGAGCGACCAAGTGATGTCAGTTCGGCGCTCCCTTCGGCGAATAAGACATCGTCCTTAATGACCAGATTGATCTCGGTGGCCGTGGCCACCACGTCCACCATCTTCTTGATGTTTTGCGGGATTGATAAGGTCGGCAGCGCTTCGGGGGCGGGCGGCAAGGGAGCCGGAGCCGCCATCTTGGAAGCCGCGACGAGCTGTGGCGCCGGCGACTGACCTGCAGTCGCTATCGGTACGTTCTGTGGTGTAGCATGCCGCGTCATATGACTGAACGACAGCAACAAGACAAACAAGGTTATCAATAAGGAAAGGATATCGACAAAACTGATCAACCAGCTGTTGTCTTTCTCTTCCGCCGGATCAAACTCGCAAATCTCGGGAAAGTTGAAAGCCTCAAACTGGTAAAGGTCGGGCACCTTGAAATCCGTCGGCTTCATACATAAGCGGAATTCACGCCGCCCTCGCCAATGATACCGCTGCCTGTGGATTTCCCTGCAGCTGGCCGAGATACATCTCCAGGGATTCCTTGATCACTATCGGGTGCCGGCGCTGGTGCAGCAGGACAACTCCCTCGAGCAAGAAATTCATACCCATAACCCGATGCTGAATGCGTCGTTCCATTTTCATGGCCAGGGGTTTGAAGATCACATTGGCCAGCACCAAACCGTATAAAGTGGTAATCAACGCGAAAGACATGGTCACGCCTATCTGGGACAGGCTCTCCTGTCCGAGACCGTGCAGCATCTGCACCAGACCGAACAAGGTACCCAACATCCCAAAGGCCGGCGCGAATGTGGCCATTATTCTTAGGATATGAGCTTGGCTTTGCTCCTGATCGCGTATACCGGCAATGCGCCATTGCAGTACTTTGACAACGTCATGAATCGGCTCTTGATCAAGAACCAGCTGCGCGCCGATCCGCAGTAACGGGTTGCTGACCTTGGCGATGGCTTGTTCGGCGGCTTCGATATTACCTGCTCGATACCAGTAGGCGATATCGAGGAGGTGCGGAATCTCGGAATTAATTTGGATTTGTTCATCATGCATCAACCGCGGCAATGCCTTGAGTGCCTTTATCACGTCATGCAGGGGTCGGCTGACCAATGTCGCCGCCAAGGTACCGCCCAACACCAGGAGCAAGCCGGGTAGATTGATCAAGGCCATGAAGCCTTGATGGGCGATATAGGCCGTGGCGATGAGAATGCTCACGCCTCCCGAGAGTCCGAGCAAGGTTGACTTACGCGTATCGATAAACCATTTCATGATGAGACACCGCCTGCATTGGGACTTGCTTTACACCATTAAGCACAAATCGTGCCCAGATTCGGATCGAGAGATTATGTGGATTATTCGCCGTTATTTACACTTGTCGCGGCAAGGGCTTGCCGCTTGTTGATGGGCTATTTGCCGCGAATGGCTTAAAACGCGTCAATATCGGGTTGGCTCTCGTGCTATACAATCGCCGCAGCTCATTGCAATGATGCGTGGCAATGGTCAACAGCTTCTTACCCGGGCAAACGATTCTTGCCGAACCGATTGCAGCTTGGGACCGAAGGCAATATGGTTGTTGAATGTGGACTATGCCGCTGGGGCATTTCACGAGATAGAAATACCCGTCTACTAAAATGGTCATGGATATTCCCGATGCGATATTATTAATTTAGGATATGCTTATATAATTACCCTGCCACCTACCGCAGTGAAGAGGAGGGATCCAAAGGTGGACACAGTTACGATTCATAGGGAAGCCGTGCCCAAGCAGCGACACAGCCCGCAAAGATGCTGAGCAGGCTGCGCGCGCAACTACTATCTCATCACCGACGTTATCCGCTACGGTGGCATCTCGGCGGATTGCTGCTCATTAAGGCGGCGGTACTTTATATAATCTGGCTTGCCTGGTTCAGCCATCCGGTTTCCCTCAAGCCAC
>Ga0315556_1000137_pt1 | contig 40612 bp, 34 predicted proteins | sample SalMarSW160310MG_FD_202112 | JGI IMG/M metagenome (GOLD analysis project Ga0315556, IMG submission 202112) | Salt marsh sediment microbial communities from the Plum Island Ecosystem LTER, Massachusetts, United States - Salt Marsh Sediment SW1603-10 ...
AGTGTGACCTTCGTTTCGACGTTGGTCATAGTAGGCTCCCTGCGGTGATTACCCGATTACTCAGGCGAGCCTACTTCTTTTCTCCTTTCGCGGCAATTATGTGACGCATCCTCAGGTCAAGCGGCCCCTTGACCGAGATTGACGTCGGCTCTATACTGCGTGAAATTCGATTCCCTGGGTCGAGGGGATCTCCCACCCGCTGTGGGGATCCTTTCGGGGGAAGCCGGTGACCATTTTCTGGTAATCCGGCGCTGTCCCGCAACTGTAGGTCGGTCGCTTGTCTGGACCGACAAGCCAGAACACCCGCCTCGACCCGGCGCATTCAGCCCCTTCGCGGAAAGGCGGTCGCGCCCGCAAGAATGCCAATGTGGGCCTCACCGCAGATGCGTATGGTGAGGCCCCTTCGTATTCCCGGCCGAACTGAGCGCCATGGAAGGTTGCTGAGACTGGAGGCATCACGGTGCATAGGGTTGCTCGATTCTGCTTGGTGGCGATGCTGCTGCCTTCGCTGGCGTTCGCATCCCGACAGGCGGCGCCTGCCCCATCGGCTGGCTTGGCAGAAGCCGTGAGCTGGCTGCATGCCCAGCAACAGGGGGATGGCGGCTTCTCCAACGGGGTGTCGGAGGGGAGCGACTTGCCCACCACGGCTGACGCTGTTGTGGCCATGGTCAGTGCCGGCGAAGCCCCCTCGGACTGGACGAGCGGCGGAAATTCACCAATGGACTATCTGACGCAGGCGGCCAGCCAACTCGAGCCCGGGGATGCCGGAAAGATGGCCAAGTTGGTCATGGCGGTTCAGGCCGCGGGCGGCAGCCCAAATGACTTCGCCGGGCAGGATTGGGTGCAGAATCTGGAAGACGGATGGGATCCGGAAAGCCGATTGTATGCCGGAGATGTCTACGGTGGTGCCCTCTCCGTGCTGGCACTGCACGCCGCTGGAGCAGAAGCGGATGCCCAAGCCGCCAGCGGGCTGCTAAGCTACCGTCTCCCCGACGGCTCGTTTTCGTTCAATGGGGACCCAACTCCTGGTTCGGGGGATTCCAATACTACGGCCCTGGTAGTCCAGGCCTTGGTAGCGGCCGGGGCAGATAGCCTTGCCCCTTCTTTGGCTTACTTCCGCGCCAAGCAGAATCCGGATGGGGGCTGGACCTATCAGAAGCCCAGCCCGTATGGTGAGGCAACCGACGCCAATTCCACGGCCCTCGTGCTCCAGGCGCTTCAGGCGGCAGGCGAAACGCCGGAGGACTGGGGCGATCCAGTTCGGTCCTTGCTCGCGTTGCAGACTGCCAACGGTGGACTGGCTTTCAACGCCGAAACACCGGGTGACAACCTTCTGGCAACTGTCCAGGCCATCCCGGCCTTGGCCGGTGCGTCTCTGGCGCAGCTTCCCCAAATGGCTGCCTCAGCCGGAGACGACGGGAGCCTAGCGCCCTTCCCGCTTGTGGCGGTTGTGCTACTGATTCTTGTGATCCTCTTGGTGGGGGCTGCGCTTGCCAATCGCAAGGCAGGCTGACGTGCCGGAAGCCAACGCGACCGAAAGCGGCCGCGTCAGCCTGGCTGACAGCCGTCGATGGCGGCTACACCCCGGGGCCTGGATCGCATGGGCGGCGGCCGGTGCGGGAATCGCCCTGTTGTCCCGAAACCCGTGGCAATTGCTTCTGGTAGGGCTGGCTGCCCTGGCGGCCCGCTTTCGTCTCTCGGGCCGGCCTCCAGGCCGCTCAGATGCAGCGCTGTTCCTGGGCCTGCTGGCCTTTCCGACTCTGCTCAATTTCGCATTGAGCCGCACTGGTTCAACCGTCCTCTGGCGCCTTCCGCTCCCATGGATCGGAGGGAACTTCACTTTGGAGGCGCTGCTGTTTGGGTTTGTCGCCGGGATCCAGATTGCCACGCTCCTAGCGGTGATGATTGCATTCAGCGGGGCAGTGTCCAGTACCGACCTGTTGAGACGAGTCCCAAGCGGGCTTTACCCGGTTGGCTTGACTGCGTCCATCGGGCTAACCTTTGCACCTCAGGCCAGGCGCACCTTTCATGAAATCCGGGAGGCCCAGGAGGTGCGCGGGTATCAAGCCCGGGGCTGGCGCGATCTTCCGCAGCTGATCGTGCCAATGGTGGTGATGTCCTTGGAGAACGCCTTGGCCCTGGGAGAGTCTCTCGCCAGCCGCGGCTGGGGGCAGAGCCGGCTGGGGCACATTGGGCGTTGGGGCATGGTGTCCGCGTGGCTGCTGCTGGCGGCCGGGCTTGTGCTGTGGCTGGTGGCCCCAAGCCTTGCCTGGCTTAGTATTCTTTCCCTCGGAGCCGGTTTGGCGACATTCGTCGGCCTGGGTCGAGCCATGGGGCGTCCGACCCGCTTCCGGCCAGACACATGGGACTGGCGAGCCACCTGGTTGACGGGCCTTTGCCTTGGAAGCCTGGGGGTGTACGTCGCCGTCACGTTGCTTCAGCCGGGTCTTCTCGTGTACTACCCGTACCCGAGGGCGGTTTGGCCGGAAGTGCATTTGCCGCTCCTCTTGGCTTGCCTGCCGTTGGGCCTGCCGGCACTGGTCATTGGGCGTGCTTGAGTTCCGGCACCTCACCTACACTTATCCGGGCGGCGAGCGGCCGGCATTGAAGGATGTCAGCCTGGAAGTGCAGCCGGGAGACCTGGTGGCGGTGGTGGGGCGCTCCGGATCCGGCAAGTCATCACTGCTATGGTCGGTGAACGGGCTAATCCCCCATTTCTATGGGGGGCGCTACGCCGGCGAGGTTTTGGTACATGGGGTAAGCACGCGTCGAACCCCCCCGCAGGACATCGCAGCCCATGTGGGCACTGTGTTCCAAGAGCCCGCCCGCCGCTTCGTGAGCCAGTCAGTTCTGGATGAGATCGCCTTCGGCTTGGAAATCGCCGGTGAGTCGGCGGATACGCTGCGGCGCCGAGTGGATGCTGTGGTTGAGCGATTGGAGCTAGGGGGACTGGTTCATCGTCCGTTGGACCAGATGTCGGGCGGCGAGCAGCAGCGAGTGGCCTTGGCGGCGGCCCTGGCGCGCGGCCCAGAGCTTCTGCTTCTCGACGAACCGACGTCCCAGCTGGATCGGCGTGGTTCGGCGGCGCTCTTTGCATGGCTGGCGGACCGGGGACGTCAATCCGGCGCGACGACGCTGGTGGCCGAGCATCGTCTAGAGGAACTGGTTGGGGTAGCCACACGGGCGGTGTACCTCGACGCCCAAGGCGGCCTGGTGGCGGCAGGCGCAGCGGGAGATGTCTGGCCGACTATGCCGTACGCAGCTCCGTTGGCGTCGGCGCTTCGCCGATTCGGCATGGATGAAAGCGACCCGAACAGTTTGGGCCGCCTGCGGCAGACCCTCGGTGATCTGAGCGCCGCAGGCCGCAATGGACGGAAGTCCAAATCAGGGGCTGTCGTACTGGCAGGACGAGGCTTGTGTGCCGGTTATGACCGCAATCCCGCTCTTCGTGATGTGGATGTCGAAGTAGCCCAGGGCACGGTAACGGCCGTTCTGGGCGAAAACGGCTCGGGTAAGACCACCCTGCTACGGGCGCTTGTGGGTCTCATGCCGCTCAACCATGGCGAAGTCATCTTTCGCGGGGCGCGCATTGACGGCCGTCCGGTGTCTAAGCTGGCGGGGGCCATTGGGTATGTGCCGCAATGGCCATCGGCGTTGCTTTTCGCCGACAGTGTCAGCGAGGAGTTGCGGTTCACTCTGGCCCAGTCTGGGGACGGGGTCTCGGGATCCGAGGGAGTGGACGAGCTCCTGACACGGTTGGGCTTGGCCGATGTGGCGGATCGCTATCCTCGTGATCTTTCATCCGGACAACGTCAGCGAGTGGCGCTGGCGGCCGTCCTAATCGCACATCCCGCTGCCCTTCTGCTGGATGAGCCTACCCTGGGGATGGATCCCGTCGCCAAGCGTCAATTGGTCGGACTTCTCCACAGCTTGGCGTCCGACGGAGCCGCCATCCTCGTCGCCACCCACGATGTTGAATTTGCCGCCAACGTGGCGGAGCATACGATCATCCTCGAGGCTGGCAAGCTGGCCGACTTTGGATCCACCCACGAGACCTTGTTCCGGAGACCCGAAAACCGAACCGCCCTGCAGAAGCTGACCGGCTCCCCGTGGCCGGCCACTGCAGAGGAAGCCGAGGCAGCTAGTGAGAAGTTTCACAAATCGAGTCCCTAGTGTAGAACAGGCACAAAGCTGGTACCCGGCAGAGGATCCAGTACATGGGTTCGATCATGTGCAGCGAGTCCTGGCCATGGCGCTTCGGCTGGGTCGGGCGCTGGACGCGGATCTTGAGATTCTGCAAGCAGCAGCCCTGCTTCACGACGCCGCCGGCGCGGTGCCGATGATCGGTGCGGAAGCCGAGGGGAGGGCGACGCACGAGCAGGCCTCGGCAGCCTTTGCGCGCACGGTACTCGAAGAGGGGGGCTGGGAGGCAGCCAGGATCGAGGCTGTGACGCACTGCATCCGCGCTCACCGCTACCGCTCAGCTGAGGCTCCCGAGACACTGGAAGCCAAAATTCTGTATGACGCCGACAAACTGGACGTACTGGGCGCGTTCGGCATTGCCCGCACCATTGGCTATGCCGTGCAAGCTGGCCAGCCCATCTACGCCAAACCTTCGGCACAGTTTGAAGCCACCGGTGAGGCGATCGAAGGTGAGCCTCACAGCGCCTATCACGAATACCTGTTCAAGCTGCGTCATGTGGCTGGCCGCCTGCATACTCAGGAAGCGCGAACGGTGGCGGAGTCGCGTGTAGCGCTGCTGGATGGCTTCTTCCATGGGCTGGATCGGGAAGCGCGCGGTGAAGGCTGACGTGGGGTGCTCACAAATTGACCACGCCCCATCCGGCTGGTATGATTTGGCCCGAGATGCCCTCTGCTTCGAATGACCCCCAAATTCTGCTCACAAATGATGACGGGATCAAGTCCCCGGGTTTGTGGGCCGCCGCCGAAGCCCTATCTAGCCTCGGCTTCGTGACAGTCGCCGCTCCGCGTGATCAGGCGTCGGGAAGCGGGCGAAGCAAGCCGCAGATTTCTGATGGTGCGATCAATGAAGAAGAGCTGAATGTCAAAGGCCAGAGATGGAAAGTGTATGCGGTCGGCGGTAGCCCGGCCCAGGTCGTGCAGCACGGCATTCTCGAGTTGATGCCTCGTCAGCCCGATCTGGTCGTAGCCGGGATCAACTACGGCGAAAACGTAACCACCAGCATCACCGTATCAGGCACAGTGGGGGCGGCGATGGAAGGTGCGGCGCTGGGCATACCTGCGCTGGCCGTCTCGCTTGAGACCGACCGCGAATTCCATCTCTCCTATTCGCGGGATATCGACTTCAATGCCGCGGCCCACTTCATGGCCATTTTCGCCCGGCTGCTGCTGAATGGTTTCCGCGTCAATGACGTCGACCTGCTGAAAGTGGACGTGCCATCAAACGCGACAACTGAGACGCCTTGGCAGATTACACGGCTGTCCCGAGGGAGCTATTATCTCCCAAAGAAGCCAGAGCGCGAGCGCTTGGATGCACCGGCTGATTTGGATTACGAGGTGGTCGGTGATGTATCCGAACATGGCGACGATTCGGATGCGCATGTACTGCGCATCGAAAGGCACGTGGCGGTCACGCCAATCAGCTTGGACATGACCTCCCGGGTCGGCCTAGGCGAGCTTGATGAACGCCTACGACGAGCCCTGGATGGCGACTAGCCAGCCACACGCAATCTCCTCGACAGCTCCCTAACTCAGGCAGGTCAACCCTCACGCCGGGCCAGTGCGGCCAGCATGGCGGAATGGATTCGTCCGTTGGTTGCCAGGACAGAAACCCCCTCAGAACCGTTGAAGCGAGGCGGCTCACGGTCCGTCGTCTGGGAAACCGTACCGCCAGCCTCGACAACGAGCAGCGTTCCGGCCGCGACATCCCACGGGTACGAGAGCAGTTCCCAGTAGCCGTCGAATCTTCCTGCAGCCACATAGGCCAGATCGAGGGCGGCTGAGCCAAGCCGCCGCACGCCTTGGGTGCGAAGTGCAAAGGCGGCATAGTTCTCTAGATTGTTTTCCTTAGTCGTTCGTACATCGTACGGGAAGCCGGTTGTGAGCAGGCTGCGGTTGAGATCCGGGGTCTCGGAAACCTGGATGGATTGGCCGTTGAGCAGTGCCCCTCGGCTGAAGGCTGCCTGAAAGAGCTCATCGCGCACCGGATCGAAGACCACACCCAGGCGGACGCCGGACGTGTCGGCAAAAGCGATGGAGACGGAAAAGAAGGGAATTCCATGTGCGAAGTTTGTTGTGCCGTCGAGCGGATCGATGATCCAGGTCCCTTTAGCTCCGGCACGTTCCCCGCTTTCCTCCGCGAGAAATCCGTCCTCGGGGAATCGCTCTCGCAAGATGTGGAGCACCGCCTCTTCCGCCTCAAGATCGACCTCGGTCAACAGGTCGGTGTCGGCACTCTTGGTGTGGACGGTGTGAGGCTGCCCCAGTCCCTTAATCAGAATGGCGCCTGCAGCGCGGGCTGCGTTCACAGCCGTCGTCAATCGGTCTTCGATGCTCGTGGCGTCGTTCAGCACCTGGTCGATTTTCTCCTTTGTTGCCCCAATGCCGTCTGTGTTCCCGGTTTCAGCCCAGGAACCAGAAGACGACGTAGAGTGAGCCAAAGATGACCTGTAGGGCCAGGCTGACTGAGAAGTAGCCAAATCTGAATCGCCGGGATCGCCCCACTAGCCAATTTGCTAGGATGATGAAGCCGGGGAAGAGGACCAGGACGTAGCGGGCGATCGAACGCCATGCGGAGGCCTCGAATGTATGGACCCCGGTGAAGAGGATCAGGTTGACACCCATGTAGAGCAGCCATTCCCCACGCCGCCATCGTGGACGGAGCAGCATGGCCCCAAGCAAGGCGATGAAAAGCAAGGCACTTGCGGTTTCAAGCACGGTCAGAAACTCGGGCTTGCGAATCACCTGTGCCAGGGCGTAGTAGGTCCCATAGATCGGGCCGACCCAAGCGAGCTTCGACCCAGTTTGGAGGGTGGAAGCCATCGGCGGAAATCCGGCATAGGCACGCCATGCTTGGAAGCTCAGCCCACCCACCATGGCCAGTCCGGCGCTGATCAGGCTCGGGAGTAGGTCCCCGATTCGGCGAGGCTCTTTCTTTCGGCGCCACTGGATCCAGCCGAGCCAGGCCAAGGCCGCGGCGGAGAGCATACCCGGCCCGCGGGTCAAACTGGCAAGAAGAGCCGGAGGTCCAGCCAACCACCAGCGTCGACGATAGGCTGCCAGGAAGGCGGCCAGGGTGAGGCCGATGAAGAGCGACTCGGTGTAAGGAGCCATCAGGAAGAAAGCCGTTGGGTAGGCTGCCATCACCAGAACAGACGTCCGCGCGGTCGGCCTGCCAAAAAGCTGATCGGCGATCAGATAGAGGAAAACCAGCGCAGCGGCCGTTGCCAGTGTCGAAATGAGCAAACCGCCAGCCACATAATCATGGGTGAGCCAACGGCTTGTGGCTCCCACCAGAGAGGCGTACAGAGGGTAATAGACGCTGTCAGGCACGCCTACACCGAAATAGCCGAGACGGGCCAGGTTGAGATGATGGATGGCATCCCAGCGGGGCCAGACACCGAAGATGGCCTGACCAACCCGGGACGCATACCATGGCAGGCCGGCGAACAGATCGGCGCTTGGATTTGGACCCAAGGGGAGATGGGGTGCAACCACCAGCCAAACCGCTGCCGCGAGCACGCCGAGGCCTACTCGCCAGGCCAGGGTGACAGTCACGCCGAGTCTGAACGCTTCACGCCAGGGGAGCGGCCTCAGATCAATCTCGGGATCCTCTGCCTTGCCTGCTGTCATGTTACTCCCCGTGCTGTCTGCATCCATGAGAGGGATCTCCCCGTTCCCGGGTCTCGCGTTGGTGCCAGGATGGCCCTTCGCCAATAGTCAGGCGCGTTGCCACACCGAAATGGTCTCGATGTGATAGGTCTGAGGGAAGAGGTCGATCGGGGTGCACTCGAGAAGTTCGTACCCCCCAGCGGCCAAACCGCGAGCATCCCGGGCAAGTGTAGCAGGGTCGCAGGAAACATAGACCAGGCGTCGTGGCGCTTGCTGCAGAATGCCGCCGACCACGTCCGATCCCAGACCAGCGCGGGGGGGATCGACGATGATGACATCGGCATGCCGATCGATGACCGGCAGAGCCTGTGCCACGGTAGCCTCGTACAGTTCAATGTTATCGAAAGAATCCAGATTGGCTTCGAAATCGAGGCAGGCGGGGGCGGAGCCTTCCACCGCCAGGACGGCGGCCCCGCTAGCTGCAGCGAATGCACTGAACAGGCCGACCCCTGCGTACAGGTCAAAAACTGTGTCGCCTTCAACGAGGTCGGCCGCAGCCAAAGCCTTATCAACGAGAACTGGCGTCAGAAGTGGATTGACCTGGAAAAACGATCCAGCCGAGACTTGGAAGCTCCGATCCAAGATTTCGAACATCAAAGGCTCGCCGCCGGCCAGGATCCAACTTCCTTCAGGAGTAGCCCAAACGACGCTCGCCTGCAAGCCGATCTCGATCTCCTGATCGGGTGGGTGGTCGGCGTAGAACACGATCATATTCTGCCCGTCGTCGTCGCTCTGGACGTCTGCCCGTGCCACCCCTTCCAGTTCCACCACATCCAGGCTCTGCCAGAGCTGATCAACGGCTGGGATCGGCAGGTGGCATTCGTCGATGGCGAACACGCGGTCGCCTGTTGATGTGACATAACCCAGGCGTCCATCAGGGGTCACGTGCAAACTCAGGCGAGAGCGGTAGTGCCACGGGTCTGGGCAGGGGAGAGTCCGGGCAATTTCTGGGGATTCAAGGCCTCCCAGTCGCTGCAGCTGATCCCGCACGATGTGGGCTTTGGCCTGCAGCTGGGCATCATAAGTCATGTGCTGATAGTGGCAGCCGCCACACAATTGATAGTGCACGCACGGAGGTGGAACCCGCTGGGGCGATGGCTCGATCACAGAAAGGAGACCGGCACGCGCCCACCGCTTATGTTCCTCCAGGAGTTCAACCTCGACCGTCTCGCCCTCCATGCTGTACGGGACAAAGACGACCCGTCCGTCGCTGTCTCGTGTGAAGGCTTCGCCGCCGTAGGCATAGCCAGTGAGGGTGAGTCGAAGGGGTTCGTGGATGGCGCTCATGACGAGACAGGCCAGGCGATGATGCCCATCGCTGTCAGGATGACGAAGGTGTTGATCAGCCAGTGGAGCAGGAAGGGATAGAGAAATGACTTTGACCGCCAGGCGAGCCAGCCGAAGAGGATGCCGCCGAATACGGTGGACAGAGTCTCAAGTTCGGGCTTCCCGATGTGTGCCATGGCGAACGGGACGGCCTGGAGAATGATGGCGCTGGGGCCGACAACCCGATACAGGCCGAACAGAATGAAGCCGCGAAAAAGGAACTCCCAGCCAAACAAGTCGAGCGCTGAAGTGCCAAGAACCTCGGATACTGTTCGTTCCGCCTGAGCGTAGTATGAGGACATGGCGGGAGTTCTGGCTGAGAAGAAAAGGATAGGCAGCCCCACAGCGAAGAAGATCAAGGTCCACTTAAGACCGGCCCGCCAATCCCCCAAGCGAAAACCATACGCGGCAGGGGATTGGCGAAAGAAGACGAGGATGATCAAGAGCGGGGCGATCAGATAGTACAGTGTGCGTTCCAGCGCTTTGGCAAACAGGAACTCGGCATAGGTGCTGGAGGGAATAAAGTGGTGGTAGGCATCGAGGATCAGCAGAAGCGTGGAAGCGACCACGATCACCGTAGCCCGAGCCTCCAGCTCGAGGCTGCCCAGCCGGATCGTGCGTTCAGGGGCGGATTCTGATCCCAATTCAATGCCTCCAGTCGTTCGGGCAAGTCTCAATAATTGAAATTGGCGCTGGATCCGCCGGGGCCTAGCAGCACGGCCAGCTCAGGGCCGTGGCGGATAAGCTCGAGCCCCCAGTTAAGGCAAGCCAGGCAGATAAGGACGCCGGCCAGGGCCAGCGCCAGTCTGGGCGCCCCTCCTGAGACCGAAGACCCTCGGCGCATGTGTGCGATGTCGGTCAGGCCGCGCGCCGCGAGAGCGGCCACGACCGGCACCAGTGCCAGGTGAAAGCGCTCCTCCGCCATGATCAGCATGTGGATGCCGACATACCACGCCAACAACCAGCCAGCCAGCCACCATGCCGGACTTGCCCACCGCAGTGTAAAACCGATGATAGCAGGTGGGAGCACGACGATCAGCGGGAGAATCAGGATCAGGTAGATCGAGAGCACGGCCCAAGCCGGCAGCGACCCCAGCAGGCCCTGGCTGTAGAAGAAAATGAATGCCCGGTCCTCGAGCCCCCACAGGTGGCCCAGCTTGGCCAACATCAACTGCGGAATCCGGCCAGGATCCTGCTCGATGAAAGCCATCGCCCGTTCTCGCCCTACCTGGTCGCGAGCGGCATCATCGGTGATGGTGACCAAGTCTAAAGAGGGCCCGAAGCGAAACGTCCCGTCGTTCCCGGGATAGTAGCCCATGTACAGGTTGTATCCGAGGCTGGTTTCAACGAAAGTCGGTTTGCCGTCAAGGAGCGAGTTCCGCACGCTCCAAGGGAGCGCCAGGGCGAAGACCAGGCCCACCAGCAATATGGCGCCCCGTCGTTGACCCCTGCGCCAAATCCAGACGGCCGCCAGCATGGGAAAGCCGATGATGACCGACCGGGTCAGGACAGCCAGGCCAAATGCCAGCCCGGCCAATGCGAAATCCCGGCTGTGGCCCTCGGATGCGCCGCGAAGCAACAACAGAAAGCCGGCTGCCAGGAGCGGGATGAAGAGGTTCTCGGTTGCCAGAGCCAGTGGCAGCGCCACCAGCATTGGCCAGACAGAGACGATGCCAGCCGCGGCCAGCGAAGTCCTTGAGGACCCGCCGAAGCGGCGAGCCAGCGCGTAGGTCAGTGGGGCCAAGAGGCCACCCAATAGAGCCTGCACCAGCCGAACTGCGAAGTACCGCCCCGACAAGCCGTTGGCGGCATAGATGATGGCCAGGAATGCCGGGTAGAGTGGCGCCCGGAAGCTGGTCTCCACCCCGCGAGGGTCGGTGATAGGTGTCATCTGGCTGACGTCGACGCCAGCCACCTTCTTGAGTTGCGATTTGATCAGGGCCTGGTCGAGTGGAGCATACCAACGGAAGCCATAACCTGCGGCCAGGCTCCGCCCCAGCATGTCGTACTGGTACATATCGTCGAGCCCGATCGGTAGATCTGGAGCGGCCAGCACTGGGATCATGCGCAAACCGGCTGCAAGCAGAAAGAGGAGAACAAGCAGTCTGATATGCGCTAGGCGCGATGTGCCCAGCCGCGAATTCGGCGGAGACACGTGTTGAGCGTCAGCGCCGTCGGGCCCCACGTTATTGGGCTGCGAGAAAGTCGTCGATGGTCTCGAGCAGATGGTCCACGTCCCCTGGCATGATCTCGCCCATGTGGCCGATACGGAAAGTCTCGCCTTTGATCTTGCCGTAGCCGTTGGCGATCACCATCCCGCGCTCGGCAAGGAAGTGTGTCAGGCCGGCAAAATCGAAATCGGCGGGCTTGCGCACGGTGGTCACTGTCTTGGAGCGGAAACCCTCGGCGGCATACAGGCCGAATTTGCCATCCGCCCATGATCGGACTCGTTCTGCCATGGCCTGATGCCGCGCATAGCGGGCTGGCATGCCCTCGGCGAGCATCCGCTCAAGCTGGGCATCGAGGGCGTAGATCAGAGAAATGGCAGGCGTGGCAGGCGTGCTCTTCTTTTCGAGTAGGTACTTCTCGAGCAGGACGAAGTCGAAGTACCAACCTCTTCGCTCCACTCCCTTGGCGCGCTCCAAAGCCCGATCGCTGACGGCGGCGAAGGCCAGACCTGGAGGCAGAGCGAAGCACTTCTGGGACGATGTCAGCAAAACATCGATTCCCCATTCGTCGATTGGAATGTCCACCCCGCCGGCGGAGGACACCGCATCCACCAGCACAACCAGGTCCGGGTTGAGGCCCCGAGCGCGCTCGATGATGGCACTCACCGGGTTCTCCACTCCAGTCGAGGTTTCGTTGTGGACAATGGCAAGAGTGTCGTAGTCCGCCTCGCTCATGGCCGCTTCTACCTGGTCGGGGGTGAGCGGCTGGCCCCATTCGGTGGCCAGCAGGTCTGTGGGCGCCCCGTTGGCCAATGCCACGGCGTGCCAGCGCTCGCCGAACGCTCCGGAGGCGCAAAGCAAGAGCTTGTTCCCAACACAGTTGCGAACGGCTGCCTCCTGCAGGCCGCTGCCAGATGAGGCTGTGATGTACACCCGGTGCTCGGTCTGGAGCACGGTGCGGATGCGAGACTGTATCTGTTCGAAGAGATCGGAAAACGCCTGGCTGCGATGACCGATCATAGGTTGAGCTTGGGCGCGAAGGACCTCCGGGGAAACATCGGTCGGACCAGGAATAAAGAGCTTCGCCATGGACACTCCCTAACTGAGAATCGAGTGCGGCGATTCTATCAGATGGCTCGTCGATCGGCGAGGCGCGTACAAACCCGCCGCCGAAGGTGCCGACTTTGAGGCAGGTTAAGGAAAATTAAGCAATAGATCAATAAAATCAAGTATGACATTGACAAATGACGAAATACATGTATGATGACATGCAAATTCTAATCTTGAGTTAGATATCCTGTTTGGGGCCACAGAATGGGGTTCGAGGGCCCGAGGCAGATGGATCAGGCGAGCGAGAAAGGCGCACAGGCACATGGCAAACACGATGCTGACTCTCTGTCCGGTATGCGGCGAACGCCTTTCCGCCACGCGACTGCACTGCCGCAGCTGTGACACGACAATCGAAGGGCAATTCGAGTTGGGACGCTTTGGGCGTCTGACGGCCGAGCAGCTTGGCTTTGTTGAGACATTCGTTCGCTGCGAGGGAAAGCTCAACCGGATGGAAAGGGAGCTCGACCTTTCCTATCCGACACTGCGTTCCCGGCTGACGGATGTCATTCATCAGATGGGGTACGAGACGGGGCCGGAGGCGGAGAGACTCGGCGACGAGGAGCGGCATCAGATCCTGGACGAGCTTGCGTCCGGAAAGCTCTCCTCCGAAGAGGCCATGCAGATGCTGGAAGGCGAGTAGGCGTCAAATACGATCGGGGACATCTGGAGGAACACACGACATGAGTCAACGGGAAAGCATCCAATGCGGCGAGACTCCCACCGTGCGGGTTGAGATTGTCAAAGGCAATCTAGAGGTTAGAGGCACCGATGACAAGCGGGTCGATGCGACCGCCAAGGGCCAGGGTCAGGTGAGCCTCAGGTCGGAGGGGGAGGTGATCGTCCTGACGGCCGATCGCGACACCCGACTGCGGCTGCCTGGGGCAGCCAGACTGCAGGTCATGCAGGTCCGCCGCGATCTCAAAGTGCGCGATCTGACCACCGAATTGGAGATTGATCACGTGGGCGGAGACACAAAGCTTGACGGGGTGGCTGGCGCGCGCATCAGCAAAGTTGGCGGCAATCTCATCGCGGCTGACATTGATGGGGAATTCACTCTGCTCGGTGCCGGCGGCGATGTTCGGTTGAAGGACGTGTCTGGAGCTGTTCGAGTTGCCCTGGGCGGAGATCTGATGGTGAATGGGGCTCGTTCGCCGCTGGATGCAACAGCCGGTGGAGATGCGGTGCTGCAGGTGGAGATTGCCAACTTGGAACCGGTGGTGGTCGTGACCGGGGGCGATATTGTCTGCCGGCTGCAGGGCTCGCCTTCAGCCATGGTCACGCTGGCCAACGGGGGCACTCGAACGATCGATCTGCCAGCCGTTCAGCGAGACGAATCTACTCCCGGACAAGTCAAGCTTGGCGAAGGGGAGGCAGAAGTGAACCTGCACGCCGGTGGCGACATATGGCTCGGCGGGATGGATGCCTCCTCCGGCGTGGATGGCGCCGACGCGATTGGGTCACGCGTGGCGGCCTCGGTCGGGAAGACCTTGGCCGAAGTCGAAGCAGGCTTGGCGGCGATGGGGGCGGTGATGGAATCGGTCCCTGAAGCTGAGATCTCCTCCAAAGTTCAGAAGATCGTCGAGCGCGCCGTACGGAGAGGGCAGAGGAGTCGTCTTAAGGACATTGCGCCACTACCGGTGGCGGTGGGGTCCGCGCCGGATTCTGCAGCCGCCAGCGACGAAGAGCGGCTGAAGATCCTGAAGATGGTGGAAGAAGGCAAGCTCAGCGTAGAGGACGCCGAGAAGCTGTTCGAGGCCTTGGGAGTGTAAGGTGACGGCGGCTGCGAAGATAGGGACCCATTCCCACACGCATGATGGGCTGAGGCCCTTGAATGCTCGGCGCGACATGAGCGCCGTGGCAAAAGTGATAGAGATCGCCTTTGCTGGTCAACTCGATGCCAACGGCCGACGCATGATCCGGCAGATGAAGGCTTTGGGGCGATTCGGCTGGATCGGGTGGCTGGTCGCCCAGTTGGTCCTGCCGCCGGCAGCGTATCCGCTCGGCTTCGTTTGGGAGCAGGATGAGACCGTGGTCGGGAACGCCAGCCTGCTCCCCGACGGCCGTTATCCCGGCCGGTGGATCTTGGCCAATGTGGCCGTACTTCCAGAGTACAGACACCGAGGAATCGCCAGGGCTTTGGTTACTTCGGTCATCGACCTGGCAGCTCGCCATGGGGGCTTGGAGCTTGTGCTCCAGGTCGACGTGCGGAGCGAACCCGCTCACCGCCTATACGAGAGTCTGGGGTTCGTCACTCAGACCACGCGCACCACATGGTGGAGGTCGACAGACGCCCGCCTGCCCGCCGAAGTGGGAACAGCGCCGCAGATCCGCCCTAGGCGGGATGATGATTGGCCGCAGCAGTATGCCCTGGCGAGGAGCCTGTTTCCCGAAGGCTTGCTCTGGCCCAGCCCGCTGCGAGCTGACATCTTTCGACCGGAGCCGTTGTCTGGAGCCCTTGGACTTCGGCGCACGCGGCACTGGGCCTGGTACGAGGAGTCGGGCAGGATCGGGGCGACGCTCACCGCGCGGCTGGGAGCCGAGGCCCGTCACTGGCGCTTCATTCTTCTGGTGGCGCCGGACCTCGAGGGCATTGTCGAGAAACCGATGCTTGTCCACGGACTGAGGGAGCTCAAGGACGCCCAGCTTCCGACCACCATCGACTACCCCGCCAGTTTGGCGACGGATGCGCTGACATCGTTGAACTTCCAGGCCAAGCGTTCTCTGACCTGGATGGCGTTGGATTTGCGAGACGGCAACGCCCAGAAACTGAGGGTCTAGCGTGAAATTCGACCGACGGTTTGTGAATAGTTTCACAAGCGGAACTGTGAGCGAGAGATATGTTGCGTAATCGTAACTTTGGGATGATGGTGGTATCGCTATTCATCTCGCGGGCCGGAGACACGTTCACCTTCTTGGCGTTGGCCATTCAGGTGGATTCTCTGTACTCCGATCCGAAGCAATCCGCAGGCGCCCTGGCCTCGGTCTTGATCGCTTTTGCGCTCCCCCAGCTCGTGTTCGGCCTCTTTGCCGGGACGCTGGTCGACCGCTGGGATCGGCGCCGGACGATGGTCGTGGCCGATCTGGCCAGGGCGGCACTCATCCCCGGCTTCCTGTTTCTCCGCTCGCCAGCCGACGTGCCGTGGGCCATGGCGTTGGCTTTCACGGCCTCAAGTTTCGGTGCCTTCTTCTATCCGGCACGAACGGCGCTCCTGCCCGCGGTGGTCGAGGCTGACGAGCTGATGCAGGCCAACAGCTGGATGCAGGTGGGCGAGACCTTTTCCAGGCTGGCGGGCCCCATCCTGGCCGGTGTTGTGATCGGCACCTGGGGAAGCCGAGCGGCATTTCTAGTGGACAGTGTCAGCTTCCTGGGGTCAGGGCTCTTCCTGGTGGCCATTCGTGGAGTCAGGACGCGGGCATTCGATGCGATGGAAGGTAGCATCACGTCGCCGCTCGAGGATCTTCGTGCCGGCATTCGGTTTGCGTTTGGGAGCAGGTTGCTCCAAGGCATCACCGTCGGTCTCGTCTTGGCCTTGTTGGGAATTGGCGGGGTAGACGTACTGATTGTTCCGTTTACACGCTTCGCCTTCCACGCTGCGCCGGAGGCACTGGGTCTGCTGCTGACTGCGCAGGGCGTCGGGATGGTGGCCGGCGGCTTGCTGGCCGGTGTCCTGGCACGCAAGCTGAGCCCGTTGGCTATCTCGATGGGGTCGATGCTTGTCCTGGGGGCCGTCATGGCAGGCTTTGGCATGGCGCCCACCTACCTGGTGGGATTGCTCTTGATACCCTGGGCGGGCCTGGCGCTCGCACCGCTGAACGCCAGCTTGCAGACCATGCTGCAGCAAGGCGTGCCGAGCAACATGCTGGGCCGGGCGGGAGCGCTGACCGAGATGGCCTCCACCACGGCCCAGCTGGCATCGATGGGGGGTGCCGGTGGCATGGCGGCCCTGGTCGGATTGCGCCCGACATTTGTGCTGGGTGGGGCCCTAATCGCACTCGGTGCCCTGGCCATGGGTGGTCTGTTACGCGGCAGGGCGCCGTCAGACGTGCCGGCGGTGTCGGTGGCCCAAGCCGGAGGTTAAAACCTGTGCGCCAGGACTAGAAAAGGATGGATGCAAGCGCATGAGCACAGACGACAGGCAGGCGATAATCAAAAGTCTGGAAGAGGGGCACATCGACGTCGGGGAGGCGTTGAGGCGCCTCGAATCGCCACCTGCCGAGCGCGTTGAGCCGTTGCAGCGACCGCGGCTGTGGCGCATCTGGTGGGCGATCTGCTTCGGCAGCGGCATCGGTTTGGCGGTCATCGCGGCCGGTGTGGCGACGCTCGGTGGCTGGTGGTGGCTGGCTGCAGTCCCGGCCGGGCTGGTCGCATTGCTTCTGATGGCGGTTGGTGTGCTGAGCGCGGACGCACCCTGGCTGCAGCTCCACGTCGAGACCGGTGCTGAGACATGGCCGAAGGTCATTCGGCTTGGGCTGCCTTTGCCACTCCGGCCGGCGGCTTGGATACTGCGCCATTGGCCCGGTCACAAGCCCGCTCTGAGCGGTACGGCCTTGGATGAACTCATTTTGACATTGGAGGAGAACTTGAGCGCCGGACAACCCCTGGTGATCGATGTCCATGAGGGTAGCGGCGGTGAGCGTGTGCGCCTGCACATAGGCTGAACGGAGGCAATGATGGTTACTTCAGAAGAGCGAATGAAGATTCTGAAGATGGTTGAGGATGGTAAGATCAGCGCCGAGGAAGCTTCCCAGCTGCTTAAGGCGCTCAACAAGCAGGAGCGCCGTAGGACGCCCACGGTGGAAGGTGACGCCCGTTGGCTACGGGTACGAATCACGGACTTGGATTCGGACCGGGCATCGGTCAATGTCAACCTTCCAATCAACATGGTCAATGTGGGATTGAAGATGGGCGCCCGGTTCATTCCGGAGTTTGAGGGATTAGACTTGGAAGAGCTTGCTGACGCGCTCCGTCAGGGTCTTACAGGGAAGATTGTCGACGTCGTCGATGAGGAAGATAGGCAGCATGTCGAGGTGTACATCGAATAGACTTCAGACGCCTCGGACAACCCTCTGTATCCACCGGATCAGCCGATGAGGCGCATGTTCATGAGGAGGCAACCATGGTGAGACTAGCACTGCGCTGGGCGATCAACGCCCTGGCGCTCTACCTGGCAGTGGGGACGGGCTGGCTGGCTGGGATCCAGGCTGAGAACACGACCTGGTGGGCGTTCCTGCTCCTGGCCTTGATCTTCGGGCTGGTCAACGCGCTCGTACGACCCATTTTGAAGCTGCTCACATGTCCCCTGATCTTGCTGACATTGGGGCTGTTCACTCTGGTGATCAACGCCTTTATGCTGTGGCTGACTGGGGTCATAGGGCAGCAAGTTGGCCTGGGGATCAGCTTTGCCGATCCACAATGGTTGTGGATTCTCCTGGGCAGCCTGGTGGTTTCCATCGTTAGTGCCGTACTGACGACCGTGGTTCGGGAGGACCGGCGCAGGGGCTGAGTTCAAAGTCGGGTTTGAGGATGTACGGATTGTGGCGCGCCGCCCTTGCGGCGCGCTGCTTTTTCGCCGTTTGAATGTAGAGTATGCTGGTGGTTGACAAGTCCAGACAGGAGCGAAACCGGATTGGATATCAAAGATGAGTCAATATTGGTTTTGGGTGGCTACGGCCTTGTCGGGTCGGCCGTGTGCCGTGAGCTTCTGTCGCGGCGCCCATCACGCCTATTGGTGGGATCGCTGAGGAGAAGTCAGGCTGAGACAGCGGTAGCTCAGCTTAAATCGGATTTATCGGGGGACGATACCGAGATCGTCCCCGTGTGGGGTGACGTGCTTCTTCGAGCCGAGTGGCAGGCGGAGGGCGGAGAGGTCCACCCGCGTGTCCGGGTGCTGGAACAGCCCGAACAACGCCGCCGGCTGGTGGGGGACATCCTGGACGAACTCGAGGCCGAGATCCTCCAGGCCTCGCTGCTGTACCAATTGATCACGGGCGCGTGGCCGGGGCTGGAAGGCCGTGGCGCTGACATTGTGGTGGATTGTATGAACACAGCCACCGCTGTCGCCTACCAGAACATCTATCAGGCAGCCCGGCGTTTGGAAGGCCGAATTCAATCGGAGCAGCCGACAGATTGGCCGGAAGAAGTCGAACGGGTCTTCACGTCCTTGTACATCCCGCAGCTCGTCCGCCACATGCAGATCTTCTATGAAGCGATGGTGGCGGCTGGAACGCAAGCCTATGTGAAAGTTGGCACAAGCGGCACCGGCGGGATGGGCTTCAACATCCCCTACACGCATGGCGAAGAACGCCCCTCCCGGGTTTTGCTGTCGAAATCCGCCGTGGCAGGCGCCCAGACGATGCTGATCTTCCTGTTGGCAAGGACCCCGGGCGCACCCCAAGTTATGAAAGAGGTCAAGCCGACGGCAGCCATCGCCTGGAAAGAGATTGGTTTTGGGCCGATCCGGGCAAGTGGGCGCGAGTTTCCTCTTTACGATTGTGATCCGGACGTTCCAGCGCCGTTGGATGACCCAACCACCACCGAGCCCCAAGCGGATTTTGGGACCGATACCGGCGAGATCCTCGAATCGGTTTACATCGATTCGGGTGAGAACGGCCTGTTTGCCGCTGGTGAATTTACGGCCTTGACAACCTTGGGGCAAATGGCCTTCGTAACGCCGGAGGAGATCGCCCACAATGTGGTCAGGGAAATCGAAGGTGGGAACACAGGCAAGGACGTTGTGGCGGCAATCGATTCGTCGGTGATGGGTCCGTCGTATCGTGCAGCGTTCTTGCGCAGCGCGGCACTGAATCGCCTCCACCAGCTGGAACGGGAACACGAAGTGGATTCGGTGGCCTTCGAACTCCTTGGTCCGCCGCGGCTCTCCAAGCTTCTTTTTGAGGCATACATCATCAAGAGGATCGCGCCCCAACTCTCGCTGGCGGTCCAGGCCGACCCCAAGGCACTCAGCCAGCAGGCCTATGACCTGGTGAGAGACGATGAACCCCTACGCAGGCAGATGATTTCCATCGGCATTCCGGTCTTGGTGCCAGATGGTAGAGGCTTGCTGCGCGGGCCGGTCATCAAATCGCCTGATGCGGAGCACGGCTGGGTAGACTTGCGCCCTGACAACCTTCGCCGTTGGCAGGATCGGCTCAAAGCAGTCCAGAAGGAAGTTGCGGTCAGTTTGGGTGGGGACACCAGTTCCCAAAATGATCGCCCGTTCGATTCCAGCCGCATCTGGCAGCAAACCGACCGGTACGACGTGGGGGAGATCGTCGGATGGGTATTCAATGAGGAAGAACAGGGGCGGCGAGGCAAAGGCTAGGAGCAAGGGCTGCCTTCCGCCTATGCTATACTCGTTTGATTCTTTGACCCAGCCCACAAAACCGCCGGACGACGGCCCGAATGGCCTAGGCTTGGTCGGCGGGCTGCCCCCAAACCTTAGCCTTGGGCCGCATGCACAAGTGGAGTCCCCTACCGGATACGTTGCTTGGGCGTCGTTAACAGGCCAGATGACCGATGACTGCTGACCTGCCCGCCACCGAGCGGGCACGTACCTCCCTTGAACTCCTGTACAGTATCAGCCGTGAGCTTGCTGCTCAGCTTGATCTGCGCGAGCTGCTTCAACGCGTGCTTCAGCTGACGTTGGAGAACGTGGGCGCCGCCAGCGGCAGCATTCTCGTCTTGGACGAAAGCGGAGATGTCATCGAGGGCGCCCTGGCCACCGGGGGCAAGGTTCACGACCACACTGCCGAACAACTGGCTGTGACCTATGAGCGCGGCCTGGCCGGCTGGGTGGTCGAACACCGAGAACCTGCACTGGTGGCAAGCACAAGGGATGACCCGCGCTGGCTCAAGCGTCCGCAAGACGCGACCAACGGCGATTCACGATCGGCGATCAGCGTTCCGGTTGCGGCGCGCGACCGTGTGGTGGGAGTCCTGACCCTGGTGCATCCCGAAGCCGGGCATTTCAACCAGGATGACCTTACCTTGCTCAAGGCGATTGCAGACCAGGCGGGGATCGCCGTAGAAAACGCCCGACTGTTCGCCGAGAGCCGGCGGCAGGTGGAGGCGATGGTGGCCTTGGCCGAAAGCGCCCGGGTCGTCACCGCCAGCCTCGACATGGAGGACGTGCTCGACCGGATCCTGGAGCAAACCATCCGCACGCTGGATGTGGAAGCCGCCTCCTTGGCCCTGCTCGACCAGGACACCGGAGAGCTCGAATTCAAAGTCGCTCGGGGCGGCGGAGGAGAGGCGATGGTGGGTTTCCGTCTCGAGCCCGGCCAGGGAATCGCCGGTTGGGTTGCCTCCCATGGAGAGGCTGTTGCCGTAGACAATGCACCGGATGACCCGCGATTCTTTCCAGGAGTGGACGAGCGAACCGGCTTCAAAACCCGGTCGGTGGCTTGCGTCCCGATCTTCGTGCAAGAGGCCTTGATCGGTGTGCTCGAAGCCCTCAACCCGAGCCGGCGGACACTTGGCTCGGAGCAGGTTGAGCTGCTCACTGGCATCGCTGGCTTGGCTGGCACGGCGATCAACCATGCGCAGTTGTTCGCTGATACTCAGGCGGCGCACGAGCGGTATGCTGGTCTGTTCAATGACAGCATCGACCCAATCATTATCACGGACCTGGCGGGCAAGGTGACCGAAGCCAACCATCGCGCCGAGGCCTTTCTTGGCCTCGATCTGACGAACCTTAAAGAGCGAACCATCTCCTCTCTTCACTCGCCCGATGCGGAGAGACTGCCGCAGGACCTGAGCGAGATCCAGGTCGGCGAGACGATTGCCTATGATGGGCAGGTGACGCACAACGACGGGTACCGGATGCCGGTGGAAGTCCACATCAAGCGGATCGACATCGACCGCCAGCCGTTCCTTCAGTGGATCCTGAGAGACATTTCGGAACGGCAGGCCCTGGATGAACTGCGAACCGATCTGACTTCGATGATCTTTCACGATTTGAGATCGCCGTTGGGCAATGTCATGTCGAGTCTGGAGGTGCTCCAAGCCAGTCTGCAAACGGACAACGAAACCGTGCAATCCGTGCTTTCCATCGCCATGCGTTCCAGCCGCCGGCTGTCTCGCCTCGTGGAGTCCCTTCTGGATCTGGGTCAGCTCGAAACCGGTCAGGCGGTACTGCACAAGGAGAGCGCCTCACTTGGCGCAGTCATCACGGAAGCGGTGGAGGAGGTGCATCCTGTGGCTGAGGCCAAGGGCCACACGCTTCGCTTTAACCTCGCCCGTGACCTGCCGGACATCGAATGCGACGTGGAAATGGTACGGCGAGTTGTGATCAACTTGCTCGAGAACGCTGTCAAGTACACTCAATCAGGTGGGGACATCACCGTATCGGCTGCCCTGACCGAAGCCAAAGACAAGCTGGCGGTAAGCGTAGCCGACACGGGCCCGGGCATTTCACCGCATGACCAAAAGGCGATCTTCGATAAGTTCGCTCGCATTCACGGTGAGGGACGCCCCAAGGGACTGGGCCTAGGACTGGCGTTTTGCCGCCTGGCCGTCGAGGCGCATGGGGGAACGATCTGGGTCGAAAGCGAGGAAGGGGAGGGGTCAACCTTTACCTTCACGCTCCCACTTGCATAGCCATTGAACCCTGACCGCGAGGAGACATCGTGCGGACCATCCTTTCCGGCATCACCATCGAAAATGCCTACCCCGCTCTGACTGTCGGGGCCGTCGCTGGGCAGGGCGAGGTGCTCCTGGTTGATTTTCCCCTGCGCGCCGACGATGCCAAGGAATGGTTGGGTCAGGTCAGCGAGCTCGGCAAGCCACGTTATCTGGCCGTCCTCGATCAGCATCCAGACCGCGTGCTCGCATCCCGCAATATCGAAATCCCACGCGCAGCGCATACCGCCACCTCCGATGCCGTGTCCCGTCTCCCGGATACATTCAAGGGGGCCAGCCAGCCCGTCGGCTCCGAGGTCGATCGCATCAAGCGCGTCTCGGGCATCACGCGGTTGACTCCGGATTTGACCTTCAGCGACACACTGCTTATCCACCTGGGAGATCAATTGGTTCGTCTTCGGCACCAGCCCGGTCCGGCAGCCGGCTCGATGTGGGTGGTGCTCGAAGAGCGGGGTGTGGTCTTCGTGGGTGACGCGGTCGTGGTTAATGAGCCTCCCTTCTTAGGTTTCGGCCAGATCGACCCCTGGTTGGAAGCCCTCGATGTCCTTCGGACATCTCCTTATGAAGACTACAAGATACTCAGCGGCCGGGATGGATTGGTCGACCGCGATGCGATCAACGACATGGCGCGCTTCCTGCGCAAGGTCCCCGTCCGCCTGGAGCATATGCAGGAAGGGGACGACGTCGAAGCCTCCGCTGAAGCCGCCGCCGAGGATCTGATGGACGATTTCAAGGTGACGTCCGCCCGCTGGGACTTGTGCCACTTTCGGTTGAAGTCTGGCCTGATCCGACTTTTTCGACGCGATCACCCCGTCGAAGATTAACCCTCATCTACGCATAGGCGAATTCCGATGAAGAACGGCTATCAACCTGTTGTACGGGCGATCAGGGGAAATGTTGAGGAGTCTGTGCACTTCGGGGCGATAGCCGTGGCCAATGCCTCCGGCCAGCTCTTGGCCAGCTGGGGAAACCCTGAGATCGCGACGTTCATGCGGTCATCGGCAAAGCCCTTTCAGGCGCTGCCGCTGGTGGAATCAGGCGCTCTGGAAGCCTTCGGACTATCGGCCGAGGATTTGGCGTTGTTCTGCGCATCGCATGCCGGCACCGATGCGCATGTGCGCGGCGTGGAGCACATCCAATCCCGGGTCGGCTTGCAGGAGAACGACTTGCAGTGTGGTACCCACGCCCCGCTGGATCGACCCACCGCGTTCCGCCTGCAGGCCGAGGGCCGGCTGGCAACTCCCAACCGACACAATTGCTCCGGCAAACACACCGGTATGCTCACCCAGGCGAAACAACTGGGCGTGCCCTTGGAGACCTACCTGTCTCCAGACAACCCGGTCCAAATGCGGATCCTGTCAGCGCTGGCTGCACTGGCCGGCATGGATGAAGGGGACATTCAGATAGGGACGGATGGTTGCTCAGCCCCCAATTTCGCCCTGCCGCTTCGGGCAGCTGCCACTGCCTACGCTCGGCTTGCCGATCCAGTGGGTCTCTCCCAGGATCGTGCCCGGGCGTGTGGTCGGATCTTCGACGCGATGACCAGCTACCCCGTGATGGTGTCAGGCGAAGGGCGCCTGGATACGGTGTTGATGAGTTCGTTGCCAGGAGTCCTATCCAAGGGCGGAGCTGAGGGGTTCCAGGGTTTGGCTATCAACGCTCAAGCCCGTGGTGGCGGCGAAGCCTTGGGTGTGGCGGCCAAGATCAGCGATGGCGACCTGGGCTTCCGGGCGCAGGCCGTGATGGTGCTGAGCGTGTTGGAACAATTGGGAGTGCAAGGCACCGAGCGCCTGGCCGATCTGCCCCCGTTCAGTTCCTCGGAGATCATAAATCACGCCGGCATCACCGTCGGCGCCGTCGAACCGTGCTTCACCCTGGAATTGGCCTGACGATGCCCGTCTTGGCGCCGTCTTTGCTCCAAGAAAGCGTGCAGTCCGTCCTCGGACTGCGTCTGACCAAGGCCCAACTGGAAGCGTTCGAGTGGTATGCGGACGCGCTGCTGGCTTGGAATGAGAAGGTCAATCTGACGGCGATCACAGCCCCAGGGGAGATCGAGGTCAAGCATTTCGTTGACTCGCTAACCTGTCTGCTGGCGATGGACCTGTCCAAGGGCGACCGGTTGATAGACGTCGGCACGGGGGCGGGCTTTCCCGGATTGCCCCTCAAGATAATGCGCCCCCAACTCCAGGTCGTCCTGGTCGAGGCCACCGACAAGAAGGTGCAGTTTTGCCGGCACGTGGTGGCCGGCTTGAAGTTGGATGGGATTGAGGTGGTCCACGCCCGGGCGGAAGACCTGGGGAACGATCCTGCCCACCGCCAAGCCTACGACTGGGTGGTCGCGCGGGCGGTGGCATCGCTGCCGGTTCTGGCAGAATACCTGCTGCCTCTGGCCAAGATCGGGGGCGTGATCATCGCCCAGAAAGGCGAGACGGGGCCGGCCGAACTGCACGCCGCCGAAGCAGCCATTGGTCATCTGGGCGGCCATGTCCGCCAGCTGCGGCCGATTGAACTTCCCACCGTGGCGGAGTCGCGCTATCTGGTCCTGATCGACAAGATCGCGGCCACGCCCGAGGGGTACCCCCGGCGCCCTGGCATCCCAGCCAAGCGACCGCTTTCAAGCAGCTAGGGAACCCGAGCCAATCGCTATGCCAGATGGGGGGTGAGGTGGCCGGCGTTGACTTCCCAGACCGTGGCGCCAGCCAGGAATTTGGGGTCGAACATCTCCAGGTCGGCGCTGGTGAGAATGGCCTGTTGGGCATCTAGGATGCGGGCCAGCAAATCCTTTCGGCGGGCGGAGTCCAGCTCGGCCAGCACTTCGTCCAGCAGCAAGACCGGCCACTCCCCCGTTCGCTGTTTGAGCCACCCCACTTCGGCCAGCTTGAGCGCCAGCATCGACGTTCGTATCTGGCCCCGTGAGCCGTAGGTGTGCAGGTCCAATCCATTGATCTGAAATCGAATGTCGTCGCGATGGGGCCCGATGAGGGTCATGCCGCGGGCGATCTCTTCCTGGCGGCCCCGCTCCAGCGCCTGACGCATCCCCTGCTGGATGGCGTCACGTGACAGCCCGGTGCGATCGACCGGCGTGTCGATATCCAACCCCATCTGGCCCGGGGGCTGAGGCAGCGGGTCGTAGCTGGGTTGGTAGATCAGCCGCAATCGCTCACGGCCTCGGGTCAGCTCGCTGTGAACAGGGCCAGCCTCGGCTTCTAGTTCGCGCAGAGCGAGTGCCCGGCTGCGTATCAGCGTGGTAGCCTGCTCGGCCAGCTGCTCGTCCCAATAGGTCAGCTCATCCTGGCGCGAGCCTCGCTCGGAGATCTGCTTCAGCAGTGCGTTGCGCTGTGAGATTAGGCGTGAATACCGGCTCAGGCTTTCGGAATAGATTGGATCTGCCTGGGACAGGGTGGCGTCCAAATGACGCCGCCGATCACCGGGAGATCCCTCGACCACACGCAAATCCTGCGGCAGGAACAGCACCGCATTGAAGGCGCCCGCCAGGTCACTGACTTTGCGCTTCACCCCGTTGATCAGAATTTCCTTCTTGAGACGCCCGTCGGCGCTCGCGTTGTCCGCCTCCACCGATAGACGGATCTCGATTCGCCCTAGGCGCTCGGCGCGCCGGAATTCGGCCACAATGCGAGCGAACGGCGCCGGCTCATTCAAGGACAGGAAGTTGATCAGCTGTCGGTCCGAGGTGGTGTGTGGGGAGGAGGCAGAGGTCAGGTAGTAAATGGCCTCCAACAAGCTGGTCTTTCCCTGCGCGTTGGCGCCAAACAACAAAGTGGCCCCCGGCTCGGCGCCGGTCTCGAGCCGCACGAAATTCCGGAAATTGGTCAGGGATAGATGGGTGAGTTGCATGCATTGTCCCGAGCAGGGAGCCGGAGGATCGTGTTGACCAAGCAAGCAAACTTGTGAGGAATTTCACAAAGACAGATTGTGTCCGCCTTAGGACGATGGGGCGCCCTCCATGGCGTGATCCTCGTCTTCGATTTCCCACACCTGGGTGGCCCGATCGATGAAAAGGACCCCATCGACGTGGTCGACTTCATGCTGGAAGATGCGAGCCAGCCATCCCTTGGCCTTCAACCGGAAGGCATCTCCGTGCCGGTTGTAGCCCTTGATGGTCACCCACTCGTAGCGTTCGACCTCGCCATAGTAACCCGGGATGGAAAGGCAGCCTTCATTGCCCAAAACGGTTTCATCGGCGTGGCGGACGATTTCTGGGTTGACCACAGCGTACAGTTTCTTCGGCTGCTCCGGGGCGTCGGGGACTTCACCAGCCTCACCGTACTCGACCACGATCACGCGTTGGCTGATGCCCACCTGAGGCGCCGCCAGGCCGACGCCGGGTGCCTCTCGCATCGTTTCGATCATGTCGTCGATCAGAGTCTGAACTTCGGATGTGAAGGCCCTGACCTTGCGTGCCTTTTGGCGGAGGACGGGGTCCGGCGGTGTGACAATTCTACGGATAGTCATCGGAATCTCTGGGTGCTTTCTTTTCGGAATCTTGATCTGAAACCTGTTCGTGGTAGACGCTGAGCCATTCTACCATCTCGTCTTGGCGCTGCTGGCGTTCGGCTTCTCGGCGGCGAGCGTTGAAGGCTTCCTGGGCGCGCACGACGTCCTGCTGCACGGCGGCCGGGTTGAACACACCTTCAAAATCCAGCACTTCGGTGCCGACGTTGGCGGTGACGTCACCGAAGTTGAGCAGGATTCCGATCAAACCCCGGCGGTCGACCTCGGTGCTGAGCAGGTTCTCGAGAGGGGCCACCTTGCGAAGTTCACGCCCGAGCGGGCGCTTGTAGACATCGATTATGTGGGTGGGCGTCACCTGGTAGATGTCGTTGGCCCAATCGGCGTACTGATAGAGCCACCACAGACCGAGCGGGATCAGGCTCAACCCAGCGTACTCGAGCACTGTCGAGGTTGTGCCAAGAGAGACCAGGCCGCCAAAGCGGGCGCCGACCAGACCGACGACGAGCAGGATCAAGAGCGATGGGAGGCCGATGTGCTCCACCAGGACGGCCCAGTGCTTGCGGTAGGTGACCACACCTTGGCTCTCAAAGCGAAGCTGAAAGCCCCAGTGGTCCAGACCGATCTGAGGGGCTTGCTCCGGATCGGACGGCGTCGTCTCGGGAGCAGAATCATCAACCGCGGGCACTGGCTGAGCGTCGGAGCCGGCAGCGGGTGAAAGCACCTGGCGCACCGCCTTCTCGACGTCCTGGCGATCGGTCGCCTTCTGGACCAGCTGATGGCGGCGCCACTGCTCCTCGATCATGGCTGCCAACATCCGGGGAAGGCCCACGGCTGGGAAGACAATCTGGCCAGTGTAGGTACGAACGACCACGTCGCCGTAGCCGAGAAAGCGGCTGATCGCGTCTGTGCTTACGCTGACGGACAAAACCTGATGAAGCGGCGTTTCCTGGCGGCTGTCGTACAACGCAACGATCTTTTCCAGGCGGACGATGCGACGGTTGGTAACGACGTAGTAGTCATTTCGCCAATCAATCCATTGCCAGACTCCATAGCCGATGCCGGCCAATCCGGCGATGACCCCCAGAACCACGAACAGGCCGCCGCCCCCGCTGGATGCCCACAAGCCCAAGGTGATCCCTGCGACCAGCATGATGGTTGGTACCAGTTCGGCAGGTACGAGCCTCACCGGGTGCTTGCGCGCCAGACCGATAATGACCTCGCCGTCGTTGAGCCAGTCCAGGTCGAGGTGAAACGCTAGCCGTTGGCTTCGGGCTGCGAGGCGCAGGCTGGCCAGCGCTTGAGGTTGGATGGTGAGAAACTCGGTGAGGGCCTTCCGGTCCCAGCGCAGAGCGCGGACATCGGTGACGGCCGTGGCCCTGGTCTGGATCGTTTGCCCGCCGAAGAATTCGAGCAGTCCGGCCACGGCGCCGGCGGACAGGCGCGTCAGGAGCCTCGAGTCCCCGTGCGAATCATAGGTCGTAAGCTCGACATCCCCGTCCAGAATCAAATACACTGCGTCGAGGGGATCGCCCAAATTGAGCAAGATCTCGCCAGGTTTAAACTCGACTGTGGGGAGGTTGGTGGCAAGCTGCGCCAGGTCGGCCTCATTCAGGCCGCGCAGGAAATGCGCCAGCCGCAGCCCCTGGACCACGTTCTCGCTCGACATGCGGCGATTGTAGCATGCTGCCGACTGAGACGCCGGCCCCCTATGCTATAATCGCCGCCACGCATGGGGAGACCTGTTCGTGACACGTAAGCGCTCGCGGAAGGCAAGCCGTGGACGCGGTTCGAAGTCGAGCCGCTCTTCGGCAGGTGGCGGCGTCCTCCGGTCGCTAGCTGGCGCCCTTCAGCGGGTGGTTTCCGGCGTGGCGTCCCGTCTGTCTGCCATCACCTCAGGCCGCAAACCTGAGCTTGCCGGTGTGCTCCTAATCCTGGTCTCTCTGTATACGTTCCTCAACTTGCTCACGCCCAATCAAGGCACATTGACCCAAATCTGGCTGGGTTTGCTTCAGGTTACCTTCGGCTGGGGCCTGTTTCTGGCCGCCCTAGCCATGCTCGTCCTGGGTGTCTGGCTCATCACGCACGATATCGATACACCGTTGCTGCAGCCCAGTGCCGGACAAGCGGTTGGCGGCGTGATGTTGTTCTTGATGGCCTTTGCGCTGCTGCAGGCCGTCAGCGGTGCTGTGCACCTGGAAGCCGCGCTTGCTGTGGGCCGGGCGGGGCAAGGGGGAGGCATGCTGGGCGCTGCCCTGTTGGGTGGCGCAGTGCGCCTTGTGGGCATCGCCGGCACGGTGGTGATGCTTGCGGCATGGATGCTGGTGGCCATCAGCCTGGTGTTTGAACGCAGCCTTGCGGATTTCGTCCGCTGGGCTTTGGATGTTGTCCGATGGGTGATGGGACGCCTGACTGGGCCCACCCAGCCGGGGCCCAATGCAAATGTGGAAGCCATGCCAGTTAGCGCAGTGGCCGATTCGGTCAGTGGGGAAGTGACAGGGACGTCGAGCCGGCTGGCGGGTAGTGACCGGGCTCCGGCGTTCCAGGCGGAGGAAGCAGAGCCCCCGGCCGAATCAACCTGGGTCTTGCCGGATTTGGGCGCCGTGCTCGAGGCAGGAGAGGATGGCAAGGCGGATCAGGCCTTTGAGCGAGATCGGGCCCGTCTGATTGAGGAGACACTTCAGTCTTTCGGTGCACCGGCGCGCGTGGTTGAAATCAACCGCGGCCCGACGATTACCCAATTCGGAGTCGAGCCCGATTTTCTTGAAAGTCGAGGTGGTCGACGGGTCAAGGTCAAGGTGAGCAAGATTGCCGCGCTGGCCGACGACCTGGCCCTGGCTTTGGCGGCGTCATCCATTCGAATCGAAGCACCGGTCCCAGGAAAGGGTTTTGTGGGCGTCGAAGTCCCCAATGCTGAAGTCTCATTGGTAGCCCTGCGGGACATTATGCAGTCGCCCATCTTTCAGAAGCTCGAATCCCCGCTCAAGCTAGGGTTGGGCCGGGATGTCTCCGGCCGGCCGGCCGTCGCCGATCTGGCGCACATGCCCCACTTGCTGATCGCCGGAACAACCGGGTCGGGCAAGTCTGTGTGCATCAACGCCATCATCGCTTCGCTTCTGCTTCAGAACACGCCTGACGAGATGCGCCTGGTGATGATCGATCCCAAGCGAGTCGAGCTCACGTTCTACAACGGGATTCCGCATTTGCTGGCACCGGTCGTGGTTGATCTGGATCGCGTCGTCCCCGCCCTCCAGTGGATTTCCCGCGAGATGGATGAGCGTTATCGCCGCTTCTCCAAGAACGGTGTCCGCAACATTGAGGATTACAACACCCGCATGGGCCAGATCGGCCAGAAGACCCTACCCTACCTGGTATTGATCGTTGACGAATTGGCCGACCTGATGATGCTGGCGCCGGATGAGACGGAACGGGTGCTGACCCGCTTGGCCCAGCTGGCCAGGGCCACCGGCATTCACCTGGTGATCGCCACTCAGCGCCCGTCGGTTGACGTCGTGACCGGCCTGATCAAGGCCAATTTCCCATCGCGCATCGCCTTTGCCGTGGCCTCGTCGATTGACAGCCGGGTGATCCTGGACCAGCCGGGCGCGGAGCGGCTGTTGGGTCGGGGTGACATGCTCTTCCAACCGCCTGATGCTGCGTCGCCGCGCCGACTACAGGGAGTCTATGTCTCCGAGGCGGAGCTGGCGCGCCTGATTCGCTACTGGAAGAACGCCGTCTTGGGTGGCGATCAAACCCGGCCTTCAGCCGTGGCACAGCCGGCGGCGACCATCCCGGTGGGTGCTCCGCTGAAGCAGGCCCCGCTCTGGGAGGAGGACGAGACGGAGGAAGGTGACGAACTGTACGGCGAGGCCGTTGATCTGGTTCGCCGCATGCGCAAGGCATCCATTTCCATGCTTCAGCGCCACCTTAGAATTGGATACACGCGGGCGGCTCGCCTTGTCGATCAGCTCGAAGCAAAGGGGATTGTCGGCCCGGAGCCGGGCGGTTCCCAGGCCCGAGAAGTGCTCGATTACGGCAGTCTCACAGCCGAAGAAGGCCCGACTTCGGATTGATCGGCGAAAAGCACATGTGACGGTTGTGAATTGCAGGTCACATAGGTTCGTGCTATCATTCGCTCGCGCAATGCCCGCTGCTCATGAGAGTTAGCCTTTTGGCCGCGACTGAGCGGGAAAGGGGAGCAGACCGTCCGAATTCCCCCTGCAATTGCTTGACGTATTCGATCCCAATATCCTTCCACTAAGGAGGAGGAGAACGAAATGCAGAAGAAGACTTACTTGGTCCTGTCACTCTTGATTTTGGCCTCGATGGCCCTGGCTGCCTGTGGCGGCGGCGGGGCGGCTCCGGCGGCAACCGCAGCGCCGACCTTCAAGGCCTGTCAGGTGACGGACACAGGTGGTATTGACGACAAGTCGTTCAATGCCACGGCCTGGAAGGGCGTTCAGGATGCCATGGATCAACTCGGCATTCAGGGCACCTATCTCGAGTCACAGGAACAGGCGGACTACGAGAAGAACATCCAGGCTTTCTTGCAGGCCGACTGCAACATCATCATCACCGTAGGCTTCTTGCTGGGCGACGCCACCCAGGCTGCCGCTGAAGCCAATCCCGACATGAAGTTCTCGATCGTGGACTTCGCCTATGACCCGACTATCCCCAACGTTGTAGGCCAGATTTTCAACACCGATGAAGCCGCCTTCATGGCTGGCTATCTGGCCGCCGGGATGACCAAGACGGGTGTTGTCGGCACCTTCGGCGGTCTGCAGATCCCGACCGTGACCATCTTTATGGATGGTTTCTCCGAGGGTGTGGCCTACTACAACCAGCAGAAGGGCACCAGCGTCGAGGTCAAGGGCTGGGATCCCGCCAGCCAGACCGGTCTGTTCGCCGGCAACTTCGAGAGCACCGACGATGGTCGGCGCTTGGGTGAGTCGCTGATGGACGAAGGCGCTGACATCATCATGCCAGTCGCAGGGCCTGTGGGCCTGGGCACGGCAGCCGCAGCGCAGGAGCGCGGCAACGTGATGGTCATCGGCGTGGACGCTGACTGGGTTCTGACCAACCCCGACTATGAAGCCATCACTCTGACGTCGGTCATGAAGAACATGGACGTGACGACGGTCAACGTGATCAAGTCGGCCATGGACGGCACCTTCAAGGGTGGCGTCACCGTCGGTACGCTGGATAACGGCGGCGTTGGCCTGGCCCCGTTCCACGATTTCGACAGCCAGGTTCCTCAGGCTCTGAAGGACGAGCTGGACACGGTTCGCCAGGGCATCATCGCTGGCGACATCACCACGTCCCCGCAGTAGACTCGAGTATAGCGATCGTCCTCTCGTAGGATGTACCATGGAGGCCGGCCCACAGGCCGGCCTCCATCTTCTTTCCCTGAGGCACGTGGTTTGACTTGTCGCTTGACTCGGGTAAGATGGGCTCGAGAGGTCTCGTTCGCCATGGCGAGAGGCGCATTGTGCGGTCGCCTGCCATGGTAGAATGGCTCACCCGATAATCCATGGTGAATGGTCCTACATGCCACCTATCCTCGAGCTCAAGGGCATAACCAAGCGATTCCCCGGTGTGCTTGCCAACGACCATATTGATCTGACCCTCGAAGAGGGCGAGATTCACGCCCTGCTCGGGGAAAACGGCGCCGGCAAGACCACCCTGATGAACATCCTCTACGGCCTTTATCAACCAGACGAGGGCGAGATCCTGGTCAACGGAAAGCAGATCGAGGTGCATTCGCCGAACGATGCCATTGCCGCCGGTGTTGGCATGGTGCATCAGCACTTCATGCTCATTCCAGTTTTCACGGTGACCGAGAATATCATGCTAGGCGAAGAATCGGTCCGCTATGGCGGCTTCCTCGACCGCGCTCAAGCCGCCGCTCGGATCCGCGAGCTTTCGGAAGCCTTCGAGCTCGAAGTCGATCCCAGCAGCCACGTTGAAGACCTGCCCGTGGGTGTACAGCAGCGGGTGGAAATCGTGAAGCTGCTGTACCGTCAGGCCGACATCCTGATACTGGATGAGCCGACCGCCGTGCTGACCCCCCACGAGGCGGACGAGCTGTTCGACATCCTGCGCTCCCTCGCTTCCCAGGGCAAGTCGATTATCTTCATCACCCACAAACTGAGAGAGGTGATGGAAATCGCCGATCGAATCACTGTCATCCGCCGCGGTCAGGTGATCGGCACCACCACTCCGGAGAAGGCCGATCGCAAGAAGCTGGCCGAGATGATGGTTGGCCGAGAGGTCTCCCTGGAGGTTGATAAGCAGGTCGCCGACGTCGGCGACCTGGTGCTCAAGGTTGAGGACCTGGAAGTCATCGACGACCGTGATCAGGTGGCCGTCGACGGTGTGTCATTCGAGGTGCACAAGGGGGAAGTCTTCGGCGTGGCCGGCGTTCAGGGCAACGGGCAGACCGAGTTGGTCCAGGCTGTCACCGGGCTGAGGGAGCCTGTGGACGGAAGGATCACCCTGCTCGGCAAGGACATCACGCATGCTTCGCCCCGGAAGATTACCGAAGCTGGCGTGGGCCATGTGCCCGAGGATCGGCAGAAAGACGGCTTGGTCCTGAGCTACTCCGTCGAAGACAACCTGGTCTTGAACACCTACTACCTCGCCCCATTCGCCGAGCGGATGGTGCTCAACCGCGAGAAGATCCACGAAGTGGCTCTGGAGCGGATAGAGAAATTCGACATTCGGACGCCGAGTTCGACCGTGAGCGCAGGCACCCTCTCCGGTGGAAATCAGCAGAAGCTGATCGTAGCGCGAGAGTTTTCGCGGCCGGTGAAGCTGCTGGTGGCCTCGCAGCCGACGCGCGGGTTGGACGTCGGGTCGATTGAGTTCATCCACGGCCAGATCATGGAGAAACGCAACGCCGGGACAGCGATCCTGCTCGTCTCTCCCGAACTGGATGAAATCATGCAGCTATCGGACCGGATAGGCATTATGTACCGCGGCAAGCTGGTGGCCGTGGTGCCAGGCGACAAAGCCACCAAGGAATACGTCGGGCTGCTCATGGCCGGCGTCGATCCGGACACGTTAGAGGCACCCAAGGAAGTCACCCGCAAGGCGGAAGTGACGCTGTAGCCAGAGGTCGTCTTGAGCGAAAACAACGAAGACAACACACCCAAGCCGGAAGCGAAGAGGGGCGCTGGCGAGATCCTCTTGGAGGAGCTGACGCCTGAGACTCCCAAGAAGGGCTCGTGGGTTCGCAGCGCCGCCCAGAGCATGGTCGTCCCCGTGCTGGCGGTTTTCACCGGCCTGATCTTCAGCGGGATCTTCATCTTTCTGACGACCACCGAGGTGTACACGACGTGGGCGCAGTCTCCGCTGCTGGCTACCCAGTACGGGATCAAGGCCATCTTCCAGGCCTATGGCGCGCTGCTTAACGGTTCTCTCGGCAACCCGGGCAAGATCCTGGCGTCGCTCCAGAGCGGGGACCCGACTGCGATCCGCAACGCGTTCTATCCGCTTTCCGAATCCTTGGTTACCTCGACGCCGTATATCTTCGCTGGCCTGGCGGTGGCGCTTGGATTCCGGGCAGGCCTGTTTAATATCGGCGCCGAGGGACAGATCTTCGTGGGTGCGATCTGCTCGGCTTTCGTCGGCTACTCCTTCACAAACTTGCCGGCAATCATCCATCTGCCGCTGGCGCTCCTGGCCGGCCTGCTGGGTGGGGCGGCATGGGGGTTTGTGCCAGGCTGGCTCAAAGCCAAGACCGGCGGGCACGAAGTGATCAATACGATCATGATGAACTACGTCGCCTTCCGCCTATCCGATTGGCTGCTGAGCGGCCCTATGCAGCGGCCGAATTCATTCAACCCGATCAGTCCCAACATTCAGGCCAGCGCAGAACTTCCACGGCTGTTTGGTCCGCCGCTTCGCTTCCACCTGGGGTTCTTCCTGGCATTGGCCATGGCCTACGCGGTCTACTGGCTGCTCTTCCGCACCACCTGGGGGTTTGATCTGCGCACGGTTGGCCTGAATCCCAGTGCGGCCCGCTACGCAGGGATGAAAGCCTCAATGGTAACGATGGTGGCCATGTCGCTTTCGGGTGCACTGGCCGGGCTTGCGGGCGCCAACGACGTCCTGGGCGTCAACCACAACCTGGCGATGGCCTTCTCGTCCGGCACGGGTTTCACAAGCATCGCGTTGGCATTGCTGGGCAAGAGCCACCCGGTGGGCGTCGTGCTGGCATCGCTGCTGTTCGGGTTCCTCCAGGCAGGCGCCACCCAGATGCAGCTGGCGGCGAACGTACCGGTCGACATTATCGGTATCCTTCAAGGGGTCATCCTGATGTTTATCGCTGCCCCCGCTATCATTCGGACGATCTACCGGCTTCGGACACCCAAGGAGGAAGAAGAGGGTGGTGTGACGATCAGTTGGGGAGGCGCATAAGCGATGACCACGACCACCTTGCGACGCGTCCAAGAGAGAACGTTACCCGTGCGGCGGTATGTCATGGGTGTCTTCTTCCTGCTGCTGGCAGCGGTGATCTGGTTTGGGTTCATCGGTAGCATCCCGGAACAAATCTCGGCCACGTTTACCTTCGAACTGGGTCGATCGGTGCCGGCGTTGGCGCCGTGGCATCTGGCAGCGCCTAGCACACTGAAGATCCTGGCTGCGTTGTGTGCCGCATTCGGTGCCTTCCAGCTTGCGCGAGGGTTTGGCTCCTATACCAACCTGACCCTGGCGTTAGTGGTGGGCGTGTTCATCTTTGGCTTTCTGACTTGGGCGGCCGCCGGAAAATCACTCAACCTGGCGGGTTTGTTCAACGCTACCCTGCTCAAGGCGGTGCCGCTGACCCTGGGTGCCATGTCGGGCGTGTTGTGCGAACGTGCGGCTGTCATCAATATCGCCATCGAGGGGATGATGCTCATGTCGGCCATGGTGGCCACGTTGGTCGGGAGCGTCACCAATCTGTGGATCGGCCTAATCGCTGGCATCCTGTCTGCCGGCGTGTTGGCCCTGGTGCATGCCTGGCTGTCGATCAAGTACAAGACCGACCAAATTGTCTCCGGAACGGTCATCAACATCTTCGCCCTCGGCCTCACATCCTACATTTCGCACAAGTACCTGCAGGTGTTTCAGAACTTGAACAACCCCGGGATCTTCCAGCCCTGGCCGGTCCCGCTGCTTTCTGATATCCCGTTGATCGGACCGCTGCTGTTCAACAACAACCTGTTCGTGTACGCCATGTATATTTCGCTCATCGTCCTCACCGTGGCCCTGTTCAACACGCGCTGGGGTTTGAGGTTGCGCGCCGTCGGGGAACACCCTCGAGCAGCTGACACCTTGGGGATCAACGTCTTCAAGACGCGCTACATGGCAGTGCTGTTGGGCGGGTTGATGGCTGGCCTGGCCGGTGCCTACTTCACGCTGGGATCGGTGGGACGGTTCGACGAGAACTTGACTGCCGGACGCGGCTTCATCTCCTTGGCAGCCATGATCTTCGGTAACTGGACCCCGATTGGATCCTTTGGCGCCGGCATGCTGTTCGGGTTTTCGGATGCGTTGGCAGCTAGGATGGCCATCTTGGGCGTGAACATTCCATCCCAGTTCTTGCTGATGATCCCCTATTTGGCCACCATGATCGTCTTGGCCGGGGTCGTTGGGCGAGGCCATATGCCCGCTGCCGATGGACAGCCGTACGAGAAAGAGTAGACAGCCGACTTTCGGCCTGGCGTCCCCCAGTACTTTGTGAAAGATTTCACATAACCCAAACCCTTCTCATCGCGCGCCGTGGCACATGACACTTGGACGTGAATGCGCGCCGCGGACGGAGGGGTGGGGTTATTAATCATCCCACGAAGCGCGAGCTCCGTGGAGATCCCAAGGCGCCCTGTTGCTTCGGCGTTGGAACTTCGAATACATTGATCGTTGCGGAGGTCCTGGCTGCGCGCCTGGTGGGGCGCGGATTAGAGGTCGGCCAGTTCGCGCAGCTCGGGGCGGATGAAGACCGCCGTCAGCAATGCGCCGACGGCGAAGGCGACGGCGGCCGACAGGAGCCCGGACAGGGGGAGGGCGGACATCAGGGCGAAGGCCACCGCCCCCGCCAAGCCGCAGCCGACCGCCAGCCGCAGGAGCGGGCGACCCTGACGGACTACGGCCGGAAAATGGCGGGACAAGAAGAAGATCAGCAGTCCGGCTTCTAGGCTGAATGCCAGGCTGTTGCTGAAGGCGATCCCCATAGCGCCCAGGCTTCGGTAGAGGATCAGGCTTGTGACAACGAAGGTTGTCAGGCTGATCATCGACGCGAGCAGCGGAGTTCGGGCGTCCTGGCGGGCATAAAAGGCGCGCGATGCGATCTCGAGCAGGGAGTGGCCGACAAGCCCAAGCAAGTAGGCGCGGGCTGCCCAGGCTACCAGGTCGGTGCCGCGAGCGTCGAAATGGAAAGCCGCCTGCACCAGGGGCCGTATGCCGATCATCAGCAAGACTGCGGCCGGAAGGGTGAGCGCCACCAGCACGCGGAAGGCGCGCGCGACGCTGACTTCGAAACCCGCCCAATCGGCGCGGGCGAAATGCTCCGAAAGTGTCGGCAGGATGGCGATCCCGACCGCCGTACCGATGATGGTCTCGGGCACCTGCATGATTAGCCAGCCATACGCCAGCGCAGTCACCGAGCCCACATCCAGACGAGAAGCTAGATTGTCCTGCACGATGAAGATCAGGTTGAACGCACCGATCGTCAGAATGCGCGGTCCCATCAGGCGCAGCACAGTGTGCACCCCGGGATGGTCGAGGTTGAGGCGCGGCGTCCAGTGAAAGCGAAAGCGAACCAGGCCGGGAATCTGGATCCCCAGGTGAAGGGCGGCCCCCAGGATGACACCGTAAACCAGGCCATAGACCCCCAGGCCGGCGGCTGGGAGGGTGAAGCCCGCCAGATGGTAGCCCTGGTCGGGAGCCAGGACGACGGCCCCGAAGATCTGGCCCACATCGTACAGGGCCGGGGCTAGTGCCGGCAGCAGGAAGTGCTGGTTGGCCTGCAGCCCGGCTGATACCAAGCCGCTGAGGGAGAAGATCAACGTGGCGATAAGATCCAACCGCATCAGGCCAACCACCAGCGCCTGGTTCTCGGGGGAGAAGCCGGGCGCCACGCCGTACTGCCATCCGACAAGCCGACCCGCGAGCAGCGCCAGGGTGAGGGCGAGGGCGCCGGTGATCACAAACGCCAGATTGGCGACCCGGCTGAACACACCCCACAAGGCATCCCGACCGTCGAGCTCCATGGCCTGCGACAGGACCGGGATGAAGGCCACCGCCAAGGCCCCTCCCGAGATGAGAGCGAACAGCAGGTCGGGCAGATTGTTGGCGGCGTTGAAGACGTCCAACTCGGCGCCGACGCCGAACTGGCGCCCAATTACCACCTGTCGAATCAGGCCAAGTAATTTGTCCATGCCGAAGAAGACGGCAATCAGCAGAGACGAACGAGCGACGTGTGTGATCCGGCGGGTTGGTGCGGGGCGCGCCGCTGATGGGTTCACGAAGGGATTAGCCTGGTGAGGCCCCGACGCGCTGAAGCTGCTGCAAGGCCGGAGCCCAGTCAGGATGATCCCGGATAGCAGTTCGCCAGTCGTCGATGGCGCCGGCCAGATCGCCGGCCGCTTGGCGGGCCAGGCCGCGCCAGTAGTAGCTCTCCTCCAGGATCGGCTCACTCATCGCCGACAAAGTCTGGGTCGCCAGATTGATGACGTCGGCCGTCCGGCCGGTGTAGAAGTAGGCGAAGTAGGGTCCCGTCTGATACCACAAGATGCGCCAGGGGTTGGCTTGGGGATCAGTCTGGGCGATCTGAGCCTGTATGGTGAAGGCCTGGTCGTAGGCCGCCGCGGCGCCGGCGTAGTCCTTGAGGTCTACCAGGCTCGACCCCCGGTTGAACCAGGCGAAGAACTGCTGGCGGCCGGTACTGCTGAAGATCTCATCGGATGCCTTTTGGGCTGCGCGTTGGAAGTTGGTCGTCTCGTCGGCGTCCGGTCCCAAGAGCTGCATCAGATCCGATTCGCGTTCCGGCGGGTAGACCACCAAGTAGGTGTAGTTGAAATGCCGCCAGTAGGTCTGCATGTCGTCATAGCTGATTGGCAGGTTGGGCATGATGTAGGAATCCTGCACCGTGAACCTCTGGCGGGAGTCGTCGTAGCCGGAGACGACTTCGTAATGCCCCATCCAGCCAGGGAAGCCGGGCCCCTCAAAGCCCTTCTCGACGATCACCGGGAAGCCCGCCGCCAGCAGGCTCTTGAGAAGATCCAGGTTTCCCCCAACCCTAACCAGCGCCTTGAGATTGGTCTGACTGTTGACGAAGTCGACCAATTCGTAGGGCATCACATTCTTGTCACGCGGGTTGGGCTTGACGTAGGCAGCGACCGGCCGTTGATCCCCTTGCCAGCCCCAGAAAGAGAGCGCCATGGCCAGATTGGCGGGACCGCAGTTGTTCCACTTCTGGTATTCGTGAATGATCCCGGTCAGCGCAACTTTGGTCGGCAGGGGCGTGGGCTCTGTTGTGGGGGTGGGCGTTGAGCTGGGGACAGCTGTCGGGCCGGGCGTGGCCCCGACGGTCGGGGTCGGTGTCATCGCCGCCAGGGTGGATTGGACCATGGCGACCAGCGTCGGGTTGGGTGTGAAGGCGGCTTCTTCCGGCGGGTGGATGGCGTATTTGATGCTCGCCCGAAGCTCGGAAACACGCCAACCAAGGTGATCCTGAACGAAGGGGAGCTGCCAGGCCAGGGCAAGGGCGACCAGCATCAGAATCAACCCGGATCCAGCGATCAACCAGGGCTGGCGGCGCCTAGGTGTCCTCATCAGTTGCCTCCCTTGAGGTTACCAACCCACATTGTGCAAACCAATACAGAGTCCGCCCACAGGGGCGATGGACTGCTCGAGTTGACCATCGTCGGGCGATTATAACCGGCCTTAGGCCGGTTCCCAGATCACCCGGGCGCGGCGCTGGAAGCGTTGAAGGGTTTCAATAAGGGGTCGGGAAAGAAGCAGGATCAAAGCGACATTGCCGACGGCACGCAATCCGTCCCATGCAAGGGAGGTCAACAAATAGAAGCGGGCGTAGCGGGTGAGGACGGTCAGCGGTCCCAATCCGGGGGCCCAACTCAGGTCGGGCGAACTCAGAGCGTACGGCCAATACTGCAGGTTGGTGACAGCCCCATAGGCCAGTCCCCAGACAGCGCCGTACGCCACAAGCGAAAGGGTGCGGCCCCGCCCGGATGGGAGCCAGGCGGCGCCCATGCCCATCCAGCCTGCGGCAAGCATCTGGTAGGGAGTCCAGGGCCCCAAGCCTCCCGCGGTGAGCGGGCCGGACACCAGCAGTGTGAGGGCTCCCATCAGGAAGCCGAGTCGGGCGCCGAACACGTGACCAACCAGGATGATCAGCAGGAAGACGGGGGAAAAGCCGCCGGGAAGCGGGAGGACGGTGTCCACGACGCGTATCATGGCGTTTAGGCCGACCAGTGTCCCGATGAGGGCCACCGTCTGGGCCGTGAGCCCGGTCTGCACCTCGGCCAGCAAGGCGGCCAGGATCAGGGCCAATGCGCCGCTCAGCACGAGCAGGGCCGCCCGGCTTTGATCGGCTGCGGGTCCGGCCGGGGCCCAAAACGGGTAGAGCAGCACCACCAGCCCTGCTAGGCTGATGACCAGGAACAGGAGGTTGGTTGGCGTCAGGCGACGCAGCATGATCTGGATATCTCTTGACCAACGGTTGCCGAGGAGGTTCGGCCGTGGGTGATTGTGTGGCTGGACATCGACCGCATTCTAAACCAGGGTGCGTTCTGCGTCCAATCCTGCGGACCGAGGCTGGTCTTGACTCGGGTGCCGGGAATCGACTAAGATACTCATCGATGGATATCGATGAGAAATCTTCACTGACGCTGACTTTTGCCAAAGCTTTGGCCGACTCGACGCGGCAGAAGATCATGCATGCTTGCTGCTGCGAGTGGCGCAATGTGGGCGAGTTGGTGGCCACTGTGGGCGTGGGACAGCCCACCGTCTCCCACCATCTTGC